>Ga0153948_1000838_pt1 | contig 16748 bp, 16 predicted proteins | sample TSNJ032MetaG_FD_104696 | JGI IMG/M metagenome (GOLD analysis project Ga0153948, IMG submission 104696) | Attine ant fungus gardens microbial communities from New Jersey, USA - TSNJ032 MetaG | ecosystem: Host-associated > Fungi > Mycelium > Unclassified | place: USA: New Jersey, Wharton State...
CCGAAACAATGATATATAAACGCTGCGATCTGAATTGATCGCGGCGCGAAGCTTTGCTGGCTCTTGACAGCAACTGCGATATCGATAAATTCCAACTGGACTAGTGGAAATACCAGTGGGTCAGTGGGAACTGCGGTGATCGTCGCACATAATCTTCTGCTCGATAAAAATACGGGTCTTGGGCGAAATCTGGAGCGGCGCACCATCAAGGATGTGATCGCCGACAAGATTGCTGCCCTTATTGCGTCCGGTTTGCTAGCGGTTGGTGATGAATTGCCGGGCGAGCGGGAACTGTCCGCAGCGCTTTCGGTCAGCCGCCAAACAGTACGCAGCGCCATCCAAACGCTTGCCGCGCGTGGCGTGCTGGAAGTCTCGCACGGATCGCGCACGCGCGTTGCCAAAGCTGATCTTTCCGGCATGGCGGTTGGCATAACATCGCGGCTCAATGTCGATCTTTATGATGTTCATGCCGTGCATGCGGCGCGGCTTCTGGTCGAGCAGCAGATTGTCGGCGATGCCGCCGAACGCATTTCGGACGAAGCGCTGGATATATTGCGCAGCTCGCTCAAGGCGCAGATCGATTGTCTGAACGATCCCGTACGCTTTCTCATCTGCGACCGCGAGTTTCACGTCACCATCTATCGCGAATGCGGAAATCCGTTGCTCGCTGATATAGTCACCGATCTTTACACCTACATGCTGGAGCATCGCCGGCGTGCTGTCGCACAGCCGGGCGCGATTGATGGCAGTTTTTCCGACCATCAGGCGATCTTGCAGGCGCTGGTAAAGCGCGACCGGAACGCAGCCATGGCGGCCTTCGCCGCGCATGAAGAGCGGATTTACGTTTCAACAAAGAACTTGCTTGCCAAGGTGCGCGACAAACGCGGCTGAGGGCGCTGGATGCTGTCAGCATCCGTGAATGGGAAAGGCAGAATTGCATGCATGTTTTGATTATCGGCGCGGCAGGAATGGTTGGCCGCAAGCTTTCCGAAGCAATCGCCAGCGACGGCGGCATTGACGGAAAGCCCGTCGAGCAACTGACGCTGGTGGACGTGATTGCGCCGACCCCACCGGAAGGCTTCACCGGCACCGTTCATGCAAGTGCAGGGGATATTTCTAATCCCGCCGTCACACGCGCGCTGATTGCCAAGCGCCCGGACCTCATCTTTCATCTCGCCGCCATCGTTTCCGGCGAGGCGGAACTCGATTTCGACAAGGGCTATGCGATCAATCTCGACGGTACGCGCTATCTGCTCGAGGCGATCCGCAAGGAAGGCGAAAAAGCGCCATACAAGCCGCGCGTTGTCTTCACATCATCCATTGCCGTGTTCGGTTCGCCATTCCCGGAAAAGATCGATGACGAGTTTTTCCTGACACCCCGCACCAGCTATGGCGCGCAGAAAGCCATCGGCGAATTGCTGCTCGCGGATTATGCCCGCAAGGGTTTTCTGGATGGCATTGGCATTCGCCTCCCGACGGTCTGCATTCGCCCCGGCAAGCCAAACAAGGCGGCGTCGGGCTTCTTCTCCAATATCCTCCGCGAACCTCTGGTCGGGCAGGAAGCTATCCTGCCGGTCGATGAATCGGTGCGCCATTGGCATGTAAGCCCACGCCGGGCCGTTGGCTTCCTGCAGCATGCTGCGACCATCGATCTGGCTAAAGTCGGTCATCGCTGCATTCTTAATATGCCGGGTTTGTCGGCAACGGTCGGTGAGCAGATCGAAGCTCTTCGCCGTGTCGCAGGCGACAAGGCGGTGGCGCTCATCCGTCGCGAGTCCGATCCGTTGATCGAAAGCATCGTGTCCGGTTGGGCGCAGGATTTCGATGCAAGCCGCGCCACCGCGCTCGGTTTTGTCGGCGACAAGTCCTTCGATGAAATCATCCGCATCCATATCGAGGATGAGCTCTCCTAGAGCCTGAACGGCCTCGATATCAACAAGCGGTAACGCAGAAAATAACGGGAGGTTTCGCATGACGCCGGGCAATACGGCAACCGTGATCGGTCTTGGCTCGATGGGGTGGGGCGCTGCCCTGTCCCTGTTGCGCGCCGGGTTTCACGTCAAGGGCGTGGATATCCGCGACGAAGTGCTGAAGCGGTTTACGGCAGAAGGCGGCGAAGCTTTTACCGCGCCTGTTGATGCGGGCAAAAGCGATGTCGTCTTTGTCTTCGTGGTCAATTCCGATCAGGCGAAGGAAGTGCTGTTTGGCCCGAAAGGCGCGGTGCAGACTGCCGCACCCGGCACGGTGTTCCTCCTATGCGTAACGATGGCGCCGAGTGTCACGGTCGAGATCGCCGCCAAGCTTGAAGCTGCGGGCATGGCGGTCATCGATGCGCCGGTTTCCGGCGGCTATCAAAAGGCGCTGACCGGCGAAATGACAGTTATGGGTTCCGGCGCGGATGCCGCTTTCGCGAAAGCGGCCCCGGCTCTGGACGCCGTTGCGGCCAAAGTTTTCCGGCTTGGCGAAGAGCCGGGCCTTGGATCAAAAGTCAAGATGATCAATCAGTTGCTGGCAGGTGTTCACATTGCAGCTGCTGCGGAAGCGTTGACGCTTGCCGCCAAGGTTGGCCTTGATTTGCAAACTGTGTTCGATGTTATCCGCGTTTCCGCTGGCTCGTCATGGATGTTCGAAAATCGCGGGCCGCATATCGTCGATGGCGATTACACACCACGTTCTGCGGTCAATATTTTCGTCAAGGATATGGGTATTGTGACCGGCGAAGCGTCCGATGCAGGCGGCTCCACGCCGCTCAGTGAAGCTGCACTGGACCTGTTTAGTCAGGCATCCGAGGCCGGTTTTGGCCTCGAAGACGATGCCGCTGTTGCCAAGATACTGGCCGCGCGTAGCGGCATTGTCTTGCCGGGCATGCCGGACGCGGAGAAATAACTATGGCTATCGTATTGGGTGCCATTGCCGATGACTTCACCGGAGCCACGGACCTCGCCGGATTGCTGGCCCGCAGCGGCTATCCGGTTTCTCTGCGCTTTGGATTGCCCGAAGAAAATGAAGCCCCGGACGTGGCAACGACCGCACCTTTCGAGATCATCGCGCTGAAATGCCGGACGATCCCTGTTGATGAGGCCGTCAATCAGGTGCGTGCGGCATATGCGTGGCTGAAAGCCGCCGGCGCACAGCGGTTCTATTGGAAATATTGCTCAACTTTCGACAGCACTGCCGAAGGCAATATCGGGCCTGTGGCGGAAGCTTTGATGGCAGATATCGGCGCGTCGCAGACGATCTATTGCCCGGCATTTCCCGAAAATGGCCGCAGCATTTTCATGGGGCATCTTTTCGTCGGTGAGCAGCCGTTGGATGAGAGCCCGATGAAGGATCATCCGCTGACGCCGATGCGGGATTCCAGCCTGGTACGCTTGCTGCAACCGCAGGTGAAAGGCAAGGTTGGGCTGGCCAATCGCCTCATTGTGGCGCGTGGTGCCGATGCCTTGAAGGCGCGGCTCGCCGAACTCGCCGGGCAGGGCGTCGCGCATGTCGTTGTCGATGCGGTTGCCGATGAAGATCTGGGAACCATTGCCGAGGCCACGCTGGATCTGCCCTTGCTCACCGGCGGCAGCGCGCTTGCCATGCCGTTGCCGGGTCTCCTCGCTAAAGCAGGACAATTGCAGCAAAGCAAACAAGAGATACAGATATCTGTCGTGGGCGAGGGCCAGATCGTGCTTTCCGGCAGTTGTTCGGCGATGACGCTGAAACAGGTTGCGCATTATGCGGACAAGGCGGCGAGCTATCGCCTCGATCCGCTGGAACTGGCAGAGCATGGCGCAGGCGAGGCTGTCGCCTGGCTCCGGCAGCGTCCGGTGGATGAGCCAAAGCTGATCTATGCCAGCGCAGAACCGGCATCGGTCCGTGCCGCGCAGGAAAAGCTCGGTGTGGAGCGCGCAGGCCGGATTGTCGAAGAGGTGCTTGCCGCACTGGCGCGCGAGGCTTTTAGCCTCGGTATTCGTCGTTTCGTTGTGGCGGGCGGTGAAACATCCGGTGCAGTCGCACAGTCGCTCGGGGTTTCTCGCGTGATGGTGGGGCAGGAGATCGCGCCCGGCGTTCCATGGACTTTCGCCTCGGTGGAAGGCGATGCGGTCGCGCTTGCGCTCAAATCCGGCAATTTTGGTTCCGAAACCTTCTTTGAAACGGCGCTGCGCAAGCTGGAGGCTGCATGAGCGAAGAAGCGAAACTCCGCGAAACCATATGCCTGATGGCGAAGTCCATGTTCGACCGAGGGCTGACCGGCGGTTCGTCGGGCAATATTTCGGCGCGCCTGTCGGACGGACGGCTGCTCGTCACCCCGACCGGCAGTTCTTTCGGCAATCTCGATCCGGCAAAGCTGTCGCTTTTCGATCAGCAGGGCAACTTCATCGGTGGCGACAAGCCAACCAAGGAAATGCCGCTGCACGCCGCTTTTTACGAAACGCGGGCAGCCAAGACGGGCGCGGTTGTGCATCTGCATTCCTGCCATTCCGTCGCCCTGTCAATGCTGCCGGATGTGGATCCGGACAATATGCTGCCGCCGCTGACGGCCTATTCGATCATGAAGCTCGGCAAGGTGAAGCTGTTGCCATATTTCATTCCCGGCGATCCTGCCATGGGCGATGCGATCCGTGGTCTGGCGGGCAAGCGCAGCGCGGTCATGCTGGCAAATCACGGACCGGTCGTTGCTGCCAAGGATCTGGAAGCGGCTGTCTATGCAGTTGAAGAACTTGAGGAAACGGCGAAGCTCGCCATGCTCACGCGCGGCTTGAAACCGAACATGCTGACGGAGGCGCAAATTCGCGAGATCGTCGATAAATTTGATGTGGAGTGGGATTGATATGGCCAGTTTTTCAGCCAATCTTGGCTTTCTCTGGCAGGAACTGCCGCTGCCTGATGCCATCCGCGCGGCAAAGGCCGCCGGGTTCGATGCCGTGGAATGCCATTGGCCCTATAAATTCGAGCCTGGCGATGTCGCTGCCGCCTTGCGTGAAACCGGGCTTAAGATGCTCGGCCTCAACACAAGTCGCGGCAATGTCGAGGCCGGTGATAATGGTCTGGCGGCGATTCCGGGACGAGAAGACGAGGCGCAGGCAGCGATTCGTCAGGCAGTCAATTATGCCGTCGCCATCGGTGCCCTGAATATCCATGTCATGGCGGGAAAGGCGGAAGGTGAAGCGGCGCATCACACATTCGTCGCCAATCTCACCTATGCCTGCGAGCGTGCCGGCGCACATCGCATAACGATTCTCATCGAGCCGCTGAACCACCGCGATGCACCGGGATATTTTCTGAAGACATCGGAACAAGCCATTGCAATCATTAGCCAAGTGGCAGCAAGCAACCTGAAGCTGATGTTTGATTGCTACCACCTTCAGATCATGGAAGGCGATATCAGCAAGCGGCTGGAAGCGTTGCGGCCGCATATCGGACATGTCCAGATTGCTGCCGTACCTGACCGCGCCGAACCCGACCATGGCGAGCTGGATTACCGGCATATCGTGCGTTTGCTCGATACTCTGGGCTATGAAATGCCGCTCGGTGCTGAATATCGCCCGAAAACCACGACTGAGGCCGGGCTGTCATGGCTGTCTGGCTTGAGGGCTTTGTGATGATAGCAGCGGGTCGCATGGTCTCTTCCGTTATTGTTTCGGGATTGCGGCAAAACGAGATTGACTCGCGGCGTTTGAGCGGCCATCAATGGACAAGTGGTCCGTTCACCTTACCAGTTAAGGGTAGAACCGTACCGGCAGGGAATTGACGGCATACGCAGTAAGCGCGCCGAGTATCGGCTGCGCAGCATCGACCTAATATTGAAATTCGATAATGCATGCAGGCCGAAGCATATCCGCCCTCCGGGTTACGAGGATCGACAGGATCTTGCTTCAATAGAAAATTCAGATTGAGCGCGCTCTGAGGCCGGAGCCGAAACACGGAGGAATGCTGCGATGAGTGAGGCAACAGGTGCGAAGAGTGGGGCCATTGCGCTTGTCACCGGCGGCGGTACAGGTGTGGGGCGTGCTATCGCCAAGGCCCTCGGAGCACAAGGTTATCATGTCGTCATTTCCGGTCGTCGCATCGACGTGCTGGAAAAGGCCGCGTCCGATCTCGCGTCCCAAACAGGGGGAAGCTTCCACCCAATTGCAGCCGATGTGGGCGATCCGGTCGCCGTGCGCAAATTGTTTGATGCGATTGTTGAAAAGTTCGGGCGGCTTGATCTTCTGGTCAATAATGCGGGCGTTCTCGTTCCCGGTGTATCGCTTGAAGACGTCACATTCGAAGACTGGAGTGCGATTGTCGCCGCCAATCTGACCGGCGCATTTTTGTGCACCCAGCAGGCTTTCCGGGTGATGAAAGCGCAAAATCCGCGCGGGGGCCGCATCATCAATAATGGGTCCATCTCTGCGACCACACCGCGCCCCAATTCCGCGCCTTATACGGCGACGAAACACGCAATTGCCGGGCTGACCAAATCGACCGCGCTCGACGGTCGCAACTTCGATATCGCCTGCGGCCAGATCGATATCGGCAATGCCGCCAGCGATATGACGCAGAAGATTTCCACCGGCGTCATTCAGGCCAATGGCACCATGGCGGCGGAGCCGACCATCAATCCGGCGCATGTCGCAAACGCGGTTGTCTACATGGCTAGCCTGCCGCTTGACGCCAATGTGCTGACCATGACCGTCATGGCAACCAAGATGCCATTCGTGGGCCGGGGCTAAATAGTCAGCGAGACAATAACAACAGGCGCCGGAAGAGGAATTCGGCGCAGCAAATACCGAAGTAAGGAGAATATTCGCGCGTACGCATCCCGAGTGTGTGAAACGGTTTTCGGACAAGATGCGTACCAGGGAAGATGGGCATGACGGAAGTGAGGAGCCGTCATTCACATTTTCTGAAAAAACAGAATGCAGTCTGGGAGGAGATGCATGGCCACTGTTCAGTTCGCCGAAGTGAAAAAGTCTTTCGGCAATTTCCCCGTCATCAAAGGCGTCAATATCGATATTGAAGACGGCGAGTTCGTCATTCTCGTCGGCCCTTCGGGCTGCGGAAAATCGACCTTGTTGCGCATGCTGGCCGGGCTGGAGAATATCTCCGGCGGCGAAATCCGCATCGGCGGACGGCCGGTGAACAACCTGCCGCCCAAGGAACGCGATATCGCCATGGTGTTCCAGAACTATGCGCTCTACCCGCATATGACGGTCGCCAAGAACATGGCGTTCTCGCTGATGCTGAATTCGGCACCGCAGGCGGAAATCGACAAGCGCGTGAATTATGCCGCGGGCATTCTGGGCCTGACCAATCTGCTCGACCGTTATCCGCGCCAGCTTTCCGGTGGTCAGCGCCAGCGCGTGGCCATGGGCCGCGCCATCGTTCGCGATCCGCAGGTCTTCCTGTTTGATGAGCCTTTGTCGAACCTCGACGCCAAGCTGCGCGTTGCGATGCGTGCCGAGATCAAGGAACTGCATCACCGCTTGAAAACAACGACCGTTTACGTGACGCACGACCAGATCGAGGCCATGACCATGGCCGACAAGATCGTCGTCATGCATGACGGCATAGTGGAGCAGGTCGGTTCGCCGCTGGAACTCTATGATAATCCCAACAATCTGTTTGTAGCAGGGTTCATTGGTTCCCCGGCCATGAACATGATCAAGGGCAAGCTCGATCCGCAAAATCCGCAGGTGTTCGTGGCTTCCGATGGCACAAAGCTGCCATTGTCACGCAGTTATCCGCAGGCGGCGGGACGAGACCTCGTTTACGGTCTGCGTCCGGAATATATCCGGCTTGACGGTGCCGGACTGGCTGCGCCGGTGGTGGTGATAGAACCGACCGGCTATGAAACGCAGATGGTGGTGAATTTCGGCGGTACGGAAGTCACCTGTGTTTTCCGCGAGCGCATCGATGTGCGTCCCGGAGAGGCGATCAATATTTCGATCGATCCCGGCAATGTTCACCTCTTCGACGAAGAGAGTGGCATGCGTCTTATTGCATGAATTTACACAAGACACGCTGAAGGAGGGGAGAGCCGGAGGCCGTGTCTTTTCTGGGAAATCGCATTTCACCAGATACCCGTTTTCGCCTGTAGGGACAGCGAATGCGGCGTAACAAAGTCCCATTTTTTGGAGGAGGAGCATAATGACTATCAGAAGAAGAACATTCCTGACGGGAACGGCTAGTCTTGTTGGTGCAGCTGGTCTTTCGGGTATGGGCATTCGGCCATCATTCGCAGCCGAACCGGAATATAAGCCGGAAGCGGGCGCCAGCCTGCGCGTGCTGCGCTGGACGCCTTTCGTAAAGGGCGATGAGGACAGCTGGCTCGCCAACACCAAGAAGTTCACCGAAGCCACTGGTGTCGAAGTTCGCATCGACAAGGAAAGCTGGGAAGATATTCGTCCGAAGGCTGCTGTTGCCGCCAATGTGGGGTCCGGCCCCGATATTGTTATGTGCTGGTTCGACGATGCTCACCAATATCCCGACAAGCTGGTCGATCTGACCGAGCTTGGCACCTATCTCGACGGAAAATATGGCGGTTTCTATGACGGCCTCAAGGGTTATGCGACCCGCGAAGGCAAGTTCATCGCCATGCCACTGACGGCCATTGGCAATGCGATTGTCTATCGCGACAGCCACATGAAAGCGGCTGGTTTCAACGAGTTCCCGCAGGACACGAAAGGCTTCCTTGAGCTGTGCAAGGCTATGAAGGCCAAGGGAACGCCTGCCGGTTTCCCGCATGGCAAGGCTGTCGGTGACGGCAACAACTATGCGCATTGGCTGCTCTGGAGCCATGGCGCACAGATGGTCGATGAAAGCGGCAAGGTGACGATCAACTCGCCCGAAACGATTGCCGCGATCAACTATGCCAAGGAACTCTACAAGACCTTCATTCCGGGCACGGAAAGCTGGCTCGATATCAACAATAACCGCGCTTTCCTCGCGGGTCAGGTGTCGCTGACGGCCAATGGCGTTTCCATCTATTACGCCGCGAAGAACGACCCGAAGCTCGCGGAATTTGCGGCTGATATGCGCAGTACGAACTTCCCCGTCGGTCCAGTTGGCAAGAGCGTAGAACTGCACCAGACCAGCTCGCTTCTGCTGTTCAAGCACACGAAATATCCGGAAGCAGCCAAGGCTTACATCAAGTTTATGATGGAAGCCGACCAGATGAATGCCTGGCTGGAAGGTTCCAGCGCCTATTGCTGCCAGCCGCTCAAGGCGTTTGCGGATAATCCGGTCTGGAAGGCCAACCCGATCCATGCGCCTTATGCCCGCGCTTCGGAAACGCTGCGCCCGAATGGCTATGCCGGTCCGCTCGGCTATGCTTCGGCTGCCGTCATGGCCGACTATGTTCTGGTCGACATGTTTGCCGCCGCCGTCACAGGTGCGTCCACGCCGGAAGAGGCCGTCGCGAGCGCTGAGAAACGCGCCAACCGCTATTATCGCGTCTAGTCGCTAGAGCTGAGGCGCGAGGGTGTACCCCGCGCCTCGTTTCTTTTGTGGTTCTGGAGATGTGTATCCATGACGATGACCAATTTACCCGGTAGCGGACTATCCGGAAACCCCGGTGCGATAAAACAGCCCTTCATGTCTCGCCTGGCGAACAATCACAACATGCTGGGCTTTCTGTTCATGCTGCCCGCAGCGGTCTTTCTGGTCTGCTTCCTGACCTATCCGCTCGGTCTCGGCGTCTGGCTCGGCTTTACCGACACGAAGATTGGCCGCGATGGCATTTTCATCGGCTTGGAAAATTATGAGTTCCTGTGGGATGACAGCGTTTTCTGGCTATCGGTGTTCAATACGGTGCTCTACACGACCGTCGCGTCGGTTCTGAAATTCGGTCTCGGCCTCTGGCTTGCGCTGCTGCTGAACGAGAACCTGCCGTGCAAGTCCTTCTTCCGTGCCATCGTGCTGCTGCCATGGGTGGTGCCGACGGTGCTTTCAGCGCTGGCATTCTGGTGGATCTACGATGCCCAGTTCTCGATCATTTCATGGTCGCTGATCAAAATGGGCCTCATCGAACAGCCCATCAACTTCCTTGGCGATCCCACCAATGCGCGGCTTTCCGTCATCGCGGCCAATGTCTGGCGCGGCATTCCCTTCGTGGCAATCTCGCTTCTCGCCGGTTTGCAGACTATTCCGGCCTCGTTGCAGGAAGCGGCATCGCTTGACGGCGCATCGAGCTGGCAGCGTTTCCGGCATGTGACATTGCCGATGCTGACGCCGATCATCGCCGTTGTGATGACGTTTTCCGTGCTGTTCACCTTCACGGATTTCCAGCTGATCTACGTTCTGACCAAGGGCGGGCCGGTCAATGCAACCCATCTGATGGCGACCCTGTCATTCCAACGCGCCATTCCCGGCGGCCAATTGGGTGAGGGCGCTGCAATTGCAGTCGCAATGATCCCGTTCCTGCTTGCCGCCATCATGTTTTCTTTCTTCGGCTTGCAACGTCGCAAATGGCAGCAGGGCGGGAGCGACTGACAATGGAGATGACCATGAAATCCAAGGCACCTTCCAATGAAGCCGCTTTGAAGGACGATAGCCAAGGCATGTCCTATCTCAATCGCCTGCCACGGCGGGTGGTGACGATCTACATACCCATTGCGCTTTTCGTCTTCGTGCTGCTGTTTCCGTTTTACTGGATGGCGATAACCGCCGTAAAACCGAACTCGCAGCTGACGGATTATGATAATTTCAGCCCCTTCTGGGTGGTGGGGCCAACGCTCGACCATATCAAATATCTGCTGTTCGAGACCTCTTATCCGGGTTGGCTGTGGAACACGATGCTGGTGGCGACGGCCTCCACATTCCTGTCGCTGGTCGCTTCGGTTCTGGGAGCCTATGCGATTGAACGCATCCGGTTTACCGGCTCACGCTCGGTTGGCCTGTTCATCTTTCTGGCCTATCTGGTGCCACCGTCGATCCTGTTCATTCCGCTGGCGTTCATCGTGTTCAAGCTCGGCATCTATGACTCGCGTCTGGCGTTGATCTTCACCTATCCCACCTTCCTCATTCCGTTCTGCACATGGCTGCTGATGGGATATTTCCGCTCGATACCCTTCGAGCTGGAGGAAAGTGCGCTGGTGGATGGCGCCAATCGCTGGCAGATTCTGCTGAAAATCATTCTGCCGCTGGCCGTGCCGGGGCTGATTTCGGCAGGCATCTTCGCCTTCACTCTTTCCTGGAACGAATTCATCTATGCGCTGACATTCATTCAGTCTTCGGAAAACAAGACTGTTCCAGTGGGCGTGCTGACGGAACTGGTACGCGGCGATATTTTCGAATGGGGCGCGCTGATGGCAGGGGCTCTGTTCGGTTCTCTGCCGGTGGTGATCCTCTATTCGTTCTTCGTTGACTACTATGTATCGTCGATGACTGGCGCGGTGAAGGAATAGGGGGCATCGCGGCTTCCAGTGCGGCGCTCGCGCCATTTGTCTTTATGCGCATCCGGAAAACCGTTGAACACTTTTCTGGATGCGCTCTCAACAATCGTGCCGCAGCTGACCTAGAGCCGTTCCGGTTAAAACGGAATCGTAGAACCGCTCTATCTGTTTGTTTTTACGCATTATCCTGCGCATCGAAGCAGGATCAGAGATCAGTCCAGTGGACTGATTTCCCTGCGTAGGCGCTACGCGCTTTTGCTGGAAATGCTCTAATGGTCGGCTGCGGCATAAAGCTTTAGTGGCCTGTTGAAGACAGTACCCGCTTTGCGGGCAAAACTCGATATTTTAGCGATTTCTTATTGCAATTAATTTGCAATTGCAGAATATGGTCGCTACGAGAGTTTCATTCCAGTTTGCAGACGATCCCACTTACAAAACGGAATACCGTCTTTCAGTTGCAAATAAGTCCTAATAGCAAAAGTGAGAAAGAGATGTTCAACAAGCTGAGACGATTAATCCTGACCGGCATGGCTGGAGGAGCGCTGGCAGCTGTATTTGCCGTGGCTCCGTCGGCAGCACAGGAAAAGTTCAAGGCTGTCACAACCTTCACAGTCATTGCCGATATTGCACGAAATGTTGCAGGCGACGCTGCCATCGTTGAATCGATCACGAAGCCGGATGCGGAAATCCATAATTACCAGCCCACACCGGGCGACATAAAGCGGGCGCAGGGCGCGCAGCTTGTCCTGTGGAACGGGCTTAACCTCGAACTCTGGTTTGAAAAATTCTTTCACAATCTGAAGGACGTGCCGAGTGTGGTGGTATCGGAAGGCGTCGAGCCGATGGGTATTACAGAAGGGCCATATAGCGGTAAGCCGAACCCCCACGCCTGGATGTCGCCGACCGCGGCGCTGATCTATGTCGATAATATCCGCGATGCTTTCGTCAAGTACGATCCGGCGAATGCCGACACCTATAAGGCGAATGCCGAGGCCTATAAGGAAAAGATCAAAGCCACCATCGAGCCTATCAAGGCGAAGCTTGCCGCCGTTCCGGAAGACAAGCGCTGGCTCGTTTCGAGCGAAGGGGCTTTCTCCTATCTCGCACGCGATTTTGGTTTGAAGGAATTGTATCTGTGGCCGATCAATGCGGACCAGCAGGGCACGCCGCAGCAGGTGCGCAAGGTGATTGATGCCGTGCGCAAGAATGGCATCACCGTTGTCTTCTCCGAAAGTACGATTTCGTCCGCTCCCGCTGAACAGGTGGCCCGCGAAACCGGCGCCCGCTATGGGGGCGTGCTCTATGTGGATTCTCTGACGAACGCGGATGGCCCGGTGCCAACCTATATCGATCTCTTGCGCGTCACCTCCGACACCATCGTCAAGGGACTGACCAATCAGTCCTGATCCGATCATTGCCCATGCCGGCGCCCGTCATCGTGGCGGGCGCTTACTCGATCCTAATGAAAGATTTATCCGATGAATGCTCAACCCGACTGGCAGAGCCATTTCGGTTCCGGTTCTGAAGATGGCGGCATCGCCGTCGATGGCGCTACCGTGACCTATCGCAACGGCCTGACCGCTTTGCGCGATGCGAGTTTTCGCATCCCGACCGGCACGATTGCCGCTCTTGTCGGCGTCAACGGGTCGGGCAAATCAACCTTGTTCAAGGCGATCATGGGGTTTGTGCGTGTTGCGCGCGGTTCGATCCAAGTGCTGGGCATGACGGTTGAGGAAGCCTTGCGCAAGAACCTCGTCGCCTATGTGCCGCAATCGGAAGAGGTGGACTGGAATTTTCCGGTTCTGGTCGAGGACGTGGTGATGATGGGCCGTTATGGGCATATGGGCATGATGCGGATACCGAAAGCCGCCGATCATGAAGCGGTGGCCAATGCGCTTGCTCGCGTCAACATGAGCGAGTTTCGCAAACGTCAGATCGGCGAACTGTCGGGCGGACAGAAAAAGCGCGTTTTCCTTGCCCGTGCGTTGGCGCAGGACGGCCGTGTCATTCTGCTCGATGAGCCGTTTACCGGCGTCGATGTGAAGACAGAAGAGCAGATCATCACGTTGTTGCGTGAACTGCGCGACGAAGGCCGGGTAATGCTGGTTTCAACACACAATTTGGGTTCCGTGCCAGAATTCTGCGACCGCACGATCCTGATCAAAGGTACAGTTTTGGCCTATGGGCTGACGTCGGACACATTCACGCAGACTAATCTGGAAAAGACCTTTGGTGGCGTTCTGCGCCATTTCGTGTTGAACGGAGCACAACGCGGGGCTTCTGCCTCCATTGGCGTGATTACCGATGATGAACGCCCGCTGATCCTTCAAGGTGGCAAGGCGGCCATTCGCAACACCGACGATGGAGAAGGAGGGCGGGAATGATGGAAACGCTCCTGCAGCCATTCACCTACGGCTATATGCTTGATGCAATGTGGGTGTCGGCGCTGGTCGGCGGCGTCTGCGCTTTCCTGTCCTGCTATCTGATGCTTAAGGGCTGGTCATTGATCGGCGATGCCTTGTCTCATTCCATCGTTCCTGGTGTTGCCGGGGCCTATATGCTGGGACTGCCGTTTTCCATCGGCGCGTTCTTTTCCGGCGGGCTGGCGGCAGCAGCCATGCTGTTCCTGAACCAGCGGACGAAGCTGAAGGAAGACGCCATTATCGGCCTGATCTTCTCAGGCTTCTTCGGATTGGGCTTGTTCATGGTGTCGATCTCGCCCACCTCGGTGAATATCCAGACCATCGTGCTCGGCAACATCTTGGCGATAACCCCGGGCGACAAGCTTCAGCTCGGTATCATCGGCTTCGTATCGCTCGCCATTCTGCTCGTTAAATGGAAAGACCTGATGGTCACATTCTTCGATGAAAGCCATGCGCGTTCGATTGGCCTCAATCCGACAGCGTTGAAGATTATGTTCTTCACGCTGCTCTCTGCATCAACGGTTGCGGCGCTCCAGACGGTTGGCGCTTTCCTCGTCATCTGCATGGTGGTGACACCGGGTGCAACGGCCTATCTGCTGACGGATCGCTTTCCGCGACTGTTGGTCATCGCCGTGATAATCGGTGCTGCCACAAGTTTTGTCGGTGCCTATGCAAGCTATTTCCTCGATGGTGCAACGGGCGGCATCATTGTTGTGCTGCAGACGGCGATTTTCCTGAGTGCATTCTTCTTCGCGCCGAAGCATGGCATGCTCGCGAGCCGACGCCGCGCTGCTGAGACACAGGCGCTGGAGGCATCGCAATGAGCATCATCAACACGCTTCTTTCGCCATTCGAATTTCCGTTCATGGTCAATGCGCTGGTGATCTCTGTCACAGTGGCAATCCCCATGGCGCTGTTGTCCTGCTTTCTGGTTCTCAAAGGCTGGTCGCTGATGGGCGATGCAATCAGTCACGCGGTGTTTCCCGGGGTAGTGATCGCCTATGTCGTGGGCTTTCCCTATGCGGTCGGTGCATTCGTCGCGGGCATGTTCTGCGCCATCTCGACCGGCTTTTTGAAGGATAACAGCCGCATAAAGCAGGATACGGTCATGGGCGTGGTGTTTTCCGGCATGTTCGGGCTGGGGTTGGTGCTCTATGTCAAAGTCAGGCCCGACGTTCATCTCGACCATATTCTGTTCGGCGATATGCTCGGTGTTTCGTGGCTCGATATCGGACAGGCGGGGCTCATTGCTCTCCTGACTGTGGCGATCATTGTTATCAAATGGAAAGACTTCCTTTTGCATGCCTTCGATCCCGCACAGGCGAGGGCCGTCGGCCTTCGGGTTAACTTTCTGCATTACGGGTTGCTTAGCCTCATCTCGCTGACGATTGTCGGCGCATTGCAGGCGGTTGGTATCATCCTCGCCATCGCCATGCTGATCGCGCCGGGAGCTATTGCGTTTCTCCTGACGCGCAAGTTCAGCACCATGCTGGTTCTGTCGTCCGTCATTGCTGCGGTGGGCTCCTTCATGGGCGTCTATCTGTCGTTCTTCATCGACAGCGCACCGGCGCCCACGATCGTGCTTTTGCTTTCAATAACCTTCGCTGCGGCCTTCATCTATGCCACGCGCAAGGCAGCCCGGATCGAGGCTTCGGAGATGGCATGAGCGTAAGGGCTTCTTCGAATCTCCCAATTTCTGCATAGTGGCGAGATGAAGAAAGAAGCAACGGCATTGACGATCTATCTGAAGCGCGGATTATCCACTGTGGCCATGATGCTCGTGGCGGTGATGTGCAATCCAGTTCAGGCTCAGGAAACGGACAAACCCGGCATCTGCGAGGCGGATAGTTTCGAGGATACGAAATATATCATCTGCAAACCTGAAAACGGCGTCGCTGGTCTAAGGCTGTTCTGGAAAGGGGCTGATGGCGAGCCCTATCGGACATTCTCGAGCGTTGCCAAGGCCGTCAGCGATCAAGGCCACACATTGGTTTTCGCGATGAATGCCGGAATGTACGGACCTGATTTTTCACCGATTGGCCTTTATGTCGAGAACGAACAGGAGCTGCGTCCTGCCAACAGACAAAAAGGTGAAAACGCCAGCGGCCCCGTGCCGAATTTCTACAAGAAGCCGAATGGCGTTTTCTTCTGGGACGGCAAGGCGGCGGGAATTCTCCCCACCGACACGTTCTTAAAACGCAGGCCGAAGGTCAGCTTCGCGACCCAGTCCGGGCCCATGCTGGTCATCCGCAACAAATTGCACCCGGCCTTTATTGTCGGCTCGACGGATCGCACGCGCCGCAGCGGCGTCGGCGTATGCGAGAATGGCGCTGTGCGTTTTGCGATCAGCGAAGACCCGGTGAATTTCCATGATTTTGCGCGCATGTTTCGCGATCATCTGAAGTGCCCGAATGCCCTGTTTCTCGATGGCGGAAACGGTACAGGCATCTATAGCCCTGCACTGGGTCGAAACGACATATCCTGGCACGGTGGTTTCGGCCCGATTGTCGGCTTTGTGGAATAGGGTTGGCCGCGCGTTAGCTGTCGCTAGGCGTCTCGATGAGTTCCATGGCGAGCGCCCGTGCCGTGTCGGAAATGTCTGGATTGAAGACCAGCCAATAGCCGTTGTCGCTGGTCAGAGATATGTCGCAGGCATGAACAAGCTGCCCGCGCCGCACTGCGCCGTCGATCAGCCCTGACCAGCCGAGCGCAACACCCTGATCGGCAATCGCAGCTTCGATCACCAGATTATAGGTGTTGAACACGAGACCATAATTGCCGTCGACGATTTCCTCGCCGATGGCATACAGCCATGATTGCCACGTGAACCAGCGGTCGCCCTGCAACGTGTCGAGATGCAAGAGCGACGCTGCGCCAAGCCCCTTGCCGTTGGGAAAGCCATCGCTTTTTTCGAGAAAAGCGGGCGAGCAGACAGGCACGACCTTTTCGCCGATGAAGGGGA
>Ga0153948_1000839_pt1 | contig 16744 bp, 10 predicted proteins | sample TSNJ032MetaG_FD_104696 | JGI IMG/M metagenome (GOLD analysis project Ga0153948, IMG submission 104696) | Attine ant fungus gardens microbial communities from New Jersey, USA - TSNJ032 MetaG | ecosystem: Host-associated > Fungi > Mycelium > Unclassified | place: USA: New Jersey, Wharton State...
CATCCAGCAGTGGTTCAACACCCCCGGGAACAAGCCGATCGCGCTCGATCAGGAGAAGGGCAAGGTCGTCCTCATCGACTTCTGGGCGTACTCCTGCATCAACTGCGAGCGCTCCATCCCGCACGTCGTCGCGTGGGAGAAGGCGTACAAGGCGGCGGGGCTGCAGATCATCGGCGTCCACTCCCCCGAGTACGCGTTCGAGAAGGTGCCGGCGAACGTCGAGTCGGCCGCGAAGGGCTTCGGGATCACCTACCCGGTCGCGATCGACAACAACCTGTCGACCTGGACCAACTACCGCAACCGCTACTGGCCGGCCCACTACCTGATCGACGCGAAGGGCACGGTGCGCAACGTGCAGTTCGGCGAGGGCAACTACGCCCAGACCGAGTCGCTCATCCGCCAGCTGCTGCAGCAGGCCAACCCGTCGGTGAAGCTACCGGCTCCCACCGAGGTGGCCGACTCGACCCCGCAGGTCAGCAAGATCACGCCGGAGAGCTATCTCGGCTACACCAAGGTCCGCAACTACGACGGCCCCGAGAAGTACACCAGCGGCACGCAGACGTTCAGCCTGCCGGCGAAGCAGGCCGCGAACACCTTCGCCCTCGAGGGCGGCTGGAACGTGGGCACCCAGTCCATCACCCCGTCGGCCGGCCCGGCGACCATCCGCCTCTCGTACACGGCGAAGGTGGTGCAGATGGTGCTCTCCGGCACCGGTGACGTCACGGTCGAGCGCGACGGCAAGAAGCAGACCGTGCACGTCTCGGGAGTCCCGAACGCCCGACAGCTGCTCTCGACCACGGACACGGGGAGCGGGACCCTGACAGTCACAGTGCCGCAGGGAGTGACCGCCTACTCCTTCACCTTCGGATAAACCCGCGCCCTGCCCACTGAGCAGAACGCAGCCGACGGGCCGCGGCCGGAGGTTTTGAGGGCCGCGACCCGTCGGGGTCTGTGAGGGGGATGCGCGCTAGCGGTCGAGTCCGCTCACGGCGAGCAGCTCGCGCCAGGCGACCGGGTCGGACAGGATGAGCAGGACCTCCGAGACCGGGACGATCGCGCCGTAGCGGTTGCCGCCGCGTCGGTCCAGGACCGCCGTGGCGAGCTCGCGGAGCTCGCGCACGGCGGCCATCTCGCGGTCCAGCGGGGTCAGCCGGCGCGGGGCGGCCCGACGCCACCACGTGCTCCGGCTGCGCTCCCACTGCCGCTGCTGGAGGGCGGCGACGACGCGCTCGGCCTCGGCCGGGAGGGCGGGGAGCACCCAGGCGTACGGGCGCTCCCCCTCCTCCTGCTCCTCGTCCGCGGCGTGCGCCTGCGCGATCGTCGCCTCCATCACTCGGCCGATCCTCCGCGGGTGCGTCGGATGCGGCGGCTCACCAGGTAGCCGGCCCCGGCGAGCAGTGCGCCCGCGAGGACGAGCCAGACGCCCATCGCCGCGGCCGACTGCGCACCCTGCGCGTTCGAGCCGGTGTCGGCCAGTCCCGTCCAGGCACCGCCCTGCGTGGGCGCGGTGCCGTGGTCGACCGGCGCGGCGTCGAGCACCGTGAACGCCACCCGCACGGTCACACCGCCGGCGGTCGCCTCGATCTCGTGCGCTCCGGTGGCCGCCCCGGCGGGCACCACCAGCGGGGCCGCGAAGACGCCCTGCGCGTTGACCGTCGCCGTCCCGAGCGCGATCGGGTCGGAGTGGAGGGTGAAGGCCACCGTCTGGCCGGCCGGGAAATGGTCGCCGTAGGCCACGACCGTCGCGCCGCGCACGGCGGACCCGGCGGAGAGGCTCAGCGTCGCATCCGCACCCGGCGCGACCGGGGCCTTCACGACGACCGAGGTCGTCGCGTCGGTCTGCGACGTGTCGCCGCGCGCCGTCACCGTGTAAGTGGCGTCGGCGGTGCCGGCCGGGATCGTCACCGTGGTTCTGATCGCACCGGAGCCGTCGGCCGTCGTCGAGACCGGCGTGGCCGGCGTGGTGCCCAGGGTGACGGCCATCGGCTCGCCCGCGGCGAACCCGTGCCCGGTGATCGTCACGTCCGCGCCGGGCAGGAACGTCCCCGCCACCGCGTCGAGCTTCGGCTGGTAGGCCTGGTCGACGTGGACCGTGGTGGTGACGGCGGTGCTCTTCAGCCCGTCGTCCACCGTGACCGAGACCGTGAAGTCGCCGGCGGTCGCGTAGGTGTGGGTAGCGGCGACGGTCGCCGGGTCCGTTCCCGTGCCCGGGGTGACCGTCGCGTCGGCGACCGGCGAGCCGTCGCCCCAGTTGACGCGGGCGGTGTAGGCGCCCGGCGTGCTCGGGGCTCCGCCCGTCGCGGTGGCCAGCGGCGCCGTGAACTCGATGCCCGTCTTCTGCGCGTCGAGCGCCGTGCCCGTGGCCGTCAGCGCCGGGAGGGCGGTGCGCGCACCGTCGGAGGCGAAGGCGAACACGTGGATGCGACCCGCCGATCCCGGATCGCCGGTCTGCACCGGCAGCGTGATCGACTGGACGGTCTTGCCCGCGGGGATCGCGTACGGCGCGGTCGAGAAGATGCCGGCGGTCTGACCGTCCGCAGCGCTCGATCCGCTCAGGCGTCCCGCGGACTTGCCGACCGAGATGCCCCCGTTGATCGGGCTGTTCGCCGCGCCCACCCAGTCGCCGTAGTCGATCGCGAGCGGCGCGGTGCTGCCGTCCGTGAAGGTGATCGTGGCGGTGACGTGCTGCGCGGTCTGCGTGGCCGTGCCGATCACGGACAGCTTCGTGGCGCCCTGCCCCGCGTCGAACCGGATGGTCTGGCCGTTGCCGGTCGCGTTGTCCGGCTGGCCGGCCACCGCTGCGGGCAGGTCGAAGGTGAGCGCGGTGCCGGGCACCGCGACCGTCGTGCCCTGCACGAACCCGGTGTTCTTCAGCAGGGCGCGGTTGAACGCCCAGGCCTTCGCGTCGCAGTTGGCGCCGACTCCCGCATCGCCGATGCAGGTGCTGTCGAACGATCCGGCGAGCGTGTTGTCGCGGCTGACCGAGACGGGCACGTCCGCGCTGACCTGCGAGGTGCCGTCGCCCGCCGTGATGGTCACGGCGTACTCGCCGACCGCGTCGAACGCGTGCGGTGCGGTGATCGCCCAGGTGCCGAGCGGCGTCTTCGAGACGGCGGCCGGCTTCGGGCCGGCGCCGTCGTGGAAGTCGGCCGTCACCGTCAGGTCGGTCGCGGCCTTCGCCGTGCCGCCGGAGACGGTGGCGAGCGTCGCGCCGACCGAGGCGCCCACGGAGGCCTTCACGCCCTCGGCCGGGGTGATGGCGAGGTCGCCGACGGTGCCGGGGGTGGCGAGCAGCTCGAGCTCGGCCAGCGACGCCGGGGTGCCGGTCGTGGTCGCGTCGATCGTCAGCCGGTAGTGCGTGAACGATCCGGGATGCGCCAGCTCGAACGGCCGGGTCTGGGTGGCCCAGGTGAACGTCTGATCCGTGCGGGTGTCCAGCGGCATCCAGCTGGTGCCGTCGGCGGAGCCCTCCAGGTGCCAGGCCGTCGGGACGGCGCCCGTCGCCGGCGAGGTGAGCGTGTAGCTGTTGACCGACACGGAACCGCTCGACGACGTCCAGCTGATGGCCGGGGTCGCGGTCGCGAAGGTGGCCACGTTGCGCGAGTTGTCGTCGGTCAGCGCGCCGATCTGGCTGCCGTCGGACACCGTCGTCGTGCCGTAGCCGGCCTTCGTGACGTCCGTCGCCGGGGTCGGGACGGGCTTCGTGCTGGTGTGCGCGCCCCACGAGGTCGGGGTGGCGCTCATCGTGAAGTCGACCGTGCCTCCCGTGCTCAGGATGTCGTGCGGCAGGGACGCCGTGTCGAGCGCCTGCCCGTTCAGCTTCGCCGAGGCGATGTAGACGTTCTTGTCGCTGTTGTCGGGCGCGTTGACCACGAGGGACTTGCCGCCCGCGAGGTGCACGGTCGCCTTCGTGAAGAGCGGCGAGCCGATCGTGTAGTCGCCGCTGCCGAGCTGGAGCGGGTAGAAGCCGAGCGCCGAGAAGATGTACCACGACGACATCTCGCCGTTGTCCTCGTCGCCCAGGTAGCCCTGACCGATCTCACTGCCCACGAACAGGCGCTTCTGCACCTCGCGCACGACGGCCTGCGTCTTGCTCGGCGCACCGGCCGCTGCGTAGAGGTACGGGATGTGGTGCGAGGGCTGGTTGCTCATCCCGAGCTGCCCCATCCGCACCGCGCGCGCCTCGATCATCTCGTGGATCGTCCCGCCGCCGCCGTCCTCGGGCGTCGCGAAGAACTGGTCGAGCTTGTCGACGAGGCCCTGCGAGCCGCCGTAGAGGGAGGCCAGGCCATCGACGTCGAAGGGCGCGTGGAACGCGAAGTTCCAGGCGTTCGTCTCGGTGTACGGGCCCCACCAGGTCTTCGGGTCGAAGCTCGCGTCGCCCGAGACGGCCCCGGAGGCGGTCTTCGGCCGGAAGAAGCCGGTCGCCGGATCGAACATCTGCACGTAGTTGGTGGCGCGGTCGAGGAAGTACGTCGACTCCTCCTTCAGCTGTGCGCGACGGGCGTCCGGCGTGGCCGGGTCCTCCGCGAGCTTCGCCGCCATCTGGCCGATGCCGTGGTCGTTGATGTAGCCCTCGAGCCCCCACGAGACGCTCTCGCCCTGCGAGTCGGGCGTGTAGCCGAGGAAGATCGACGTGTCGAGCGACTTGCGGCCGACGTTGTTCGACGGCGCCAGCACGGTCGCGTTCTTGAGCGCCGCGTCGTACGCGTCGAGCGCGACCGCCGTGGACACCGAGCCGTTGATGTAGGCGTCGGCGAACGCGACGTCGGAGCTCGTGCCGGTCATGATGTCGGAGTAGCCCGGCGACGACCAGCGGGAGACCCAGCCGCCCTCGCGGTACTGCTGCACGAAGCCGTCGACGAGCTCGTCGGTGAGCTTCGGGTACAGCAGGGAGTACAGCGGCCAGACGGTGCGGTACGTGTCCCAGAACCCGTTGTTGACGTAGATCTTGCCGTCGACGACCTTGGCGTTCGTCGCCGTGTCCGTCGCGGCGCCCGTCTGCGGGGCGACCGGGCTGGCGTGCTTGTAGACCGGCGCGCCCGCGGTGCCCGTGTTCTCGAACTGCGAGTTCGGGTAGAGGTTCATGCGGTAGAGGTTCGAGTACAGGGTGGTCAGCTGGTTGGCCGTGGCACCCTCCACGTCGATCACGCCGAGACGGTCGTTCCAGGCGTTCGCAGCCGCCGTGTTGACGTCGTCGAAGCTCTTGCCGGTGACCTCCAGGTCGAGGTTCTTCTTGGCCTGCGCGGCGGAGATGAAGGAGGTCGCGAGCCGCAGCTGCACCGTCTCGCCCGCGGTGGTCGAGAAGGCCGCGTAGCGGGCGCCGGTGCGGCTGCCCGCGGCGGTGCCGACCGCGCTCGGGGTCTTGTCGAACGCACCGGAGATGAACATCCGGCTCACGCCGCTGCCGCTGCCGCCGTCGGTCCAGCCCGAGACGGTGCCGTCGGCCGCGACGCTGAGCGAGGAGGTGCCGCCGACGCGGTCGACGATCACGCTGCCGGTCGTGCCCGGGAACTGGAAGCGGAAGATGCCGCCGTGGTCGGTCGGGGTGACCTCGGTGACGAGGTTGTTCTGGAACTTGACGCTGTAGAGGTCCGGGCGCGCGATCTCGTCGGAGTGGCTGAAGGCCAGGGCGCGCGTCGTCAGGTCGCCGTTCGGGGTGCCCGAGGTCGACGGCATGATGCCCAGCTGGTCGCGGTCGCCCATCCAGATGCTCGGCTCGTGCGAGATGCCGATCGCCTGCAGCGTGGGCAGGTTGTCGGCGTTGTTGGCGCGCTGGTACTCGTACAGCGTGCCCTGGCTGCCGCCGTTGGTGAACGGCGTGAAGAAGTTGAAGCCGTTGGGCCACGCCGTCGCGGGGATGTTCGTGCCGCGCGAGAAGGACGAGCTCGAGAGCGTGCCGCGGCGGGTGTCGACGAGTTTCACCTTGCTGGACGCGTCGGCGGCCGGGGCGGCGTCGCCGATGCGCACGTCGTCGATCCAGCCCGAGAAGACGGTGCTCGCGCTGCCGGTCGGGTAGTCGTAGCTCAGGAGCACCTTCTGCACCGTGCGTCCGGCCAGGCTCGAGAGGTCGATCTGGATGTTGTTCCACTCGTTCTCGAAGAGCGACTTCTGCTCGCCGTGGGCACGGGCGGTCACGCCGAAGCCGTTGGCGTCGGTGAGGTTCTGCTTGCTCGACAGGGTAGTGCCGTCGTCGAGCACGAGGTCGACGGCGACCCAGGAGGACGGCACGGCGAGGTCGGTGCCGCGGTCGGGGAAGACCTTGTAGGAGAGCTCGGTCGCGGTGCCGATGGTCGCGCCGACGCCGTCGTAGAGCAGGTTCGTCGCTGCCGCGGCGCCGTCGGCGATGTGCTTGCCGCCGTAGCGGAGCGCGTGGGTGTCGCTGAAGCCGGCGCCGGCCTTGGCGTTGTAGCCGTTGGTCGGCCCGGCGCCGACGACCGAGAGCATCGGGGTCGCGCCCGGGGTGGCGTCGCGGAGGTCCCAGTCGGCCAGCTGGAGGTACGCATCCCCGCTGTTCTGGGTGACCGTGAACCGGTACTGCGAGAAGGTGACCGGCGTCGCCAGGTGGTACTCGTTCGTCGCCTGGCGGTTGCTGAAGGTCTGGCCGGTCTGGGCGTCGACCGGGCTCCAGACGGTGCCGTCGTTCGACCCCTCGATAGTGAAGTCCTTGGGGTCGCGGCCGGCCGAGTCGTTGCCGGAGGTCAGCGCGTAGTCGGTGACCAGCGTCGGCTTCGCGAACGTGTAGACCACCCAGCCGGTCGCGGCCTTCGCGAGCCACTTGGTGTTGGAGTTGTTGTCGGTCAGCTTGACCGCGGTCTCCCCCGGCGCGTTCTCGGCCGAAGCCGTGACGTTGCCGATGTAGGCCGACAGGCTGCCCGGCGGCACCTTGCCCGACACGTTGGTCTGCGTGCCGTACGGCGTGCTCGCGAGCGGCTGCGGGTCCGCCGTCTCGAACGACGACAGGAACGGCGTCGAAGCGGCCACGGCGGGCAGTGCCGCGAGGCCGGCGCCGGAACCCACGAGGGCGACGGCGGCCGCGACGGCGGCGGTGCGGAGGAGGGAGCGGCGGGCGCGATGCGCAGACCGGTTGTGCGAAATGCGGAGCATTCTGGCTGGACTCCTGGCTGGTGAAGGAAAGATCGAACTCTGGTGACCCCGCATGTGACAGCGCTGTCACTGGTAGATTTTGTCCTACGCTGTCACCGCGGTCAAGCACGAATTTCCGACACCCGGCCCGCGCGGCGCGTCCAGCTGGACGAGGAAGGCGACGCCCATGGCCACGGACCCCTCCGGTGGGGCCTCTCCGGAGTTGCATCCCGAGCGGCCGCGGTCGGCCATGCCGGGCGATGCGGACCGGCCGCGATCGGCGCCGACGTCGGGCGATTCCGAGCGGCCGCAAGCCGCGCCCGCGCCGGGCGATCCCGACCGGCCGCGTTCCGCCACACCGGCCCATCCCGACCGGCTGCGTTCCGCCACGCCGGCCCCTCCCGACCGCCCGCATCCCGCGCCCACGCTGGCGCAGGTGGCCGAGCGCGCCGGCGTCAGCCTCAAGACCGCCTCCCGCGCCGTCAACGGCGAGCCTCGCGTCGCCGAGGCCACCCGCGAGCGCGTGCTCGACGCCGCGCACCAGCTCGGCTTCCAGCTCAACCGCGCGGCCAGCCTGCTGGCCCGCGGCCTCACCTCGAACCTCGTCGGCCTCATCACCGGCGATCTCGCCAACCCGTTCTACTCGGCCGTGGCGAAGGGCGTCGAGCAGGAGCTGCGCTCGCACGGCATGCAGCTCACCGTCGCCAGCTCGGACGAGGAGCCCGCTCGCGAGCGCGGGCTGATCGGCGAGTTCGTCGACCGGCAGGTGCGCGCGCTCATCCTCGTCTCCACCATCGCCGACCACAGCGACCTCTCGAGCGTGCAGTCCCGCGGCATCCCCGTCGTCTTCGTCGACCGCCCCGGCGTCGGCATCGACGCCGACTCGGTGCTGCTCGACAACCGGCGCGGCGCACAGGATGCCGTGGAGCACCTCCTCGCCGCCGGCCACACCGCCATCGGCTTCATCGGCGACCTCTCGCGCCTCGACACCCACCGCGAGCGCTTCGCCGGCTTCGAGGACGCCATGCGCGCCGCCTCCCTCGACCCCGGACGCTGGGTGCGCCACGACGCCCACGATGTCGAGGCCGCCCGCGACGAGGCGCGCGCCCTGCTCACGCAGCCCGACGCGCCGACCGCGCTCTTCACCAGCAACAACCGCATCACCATCGGTGCCCTACGCGCCATGATCGAACTGGACGTGTGGCCGGCGCTGGTCGGCTTCGACGACTTCGAGCTCGCCGACGTGCTGGGCGTGACCGTGATCGCCCACGACCCCGTCGAGATGGGGCGCACCGCCGCCCGCCTCGCACTCGGCGCCATGGACCGCCGCCACGAGGGACCATCCGGCATCGTGCTGCCGACCCGGCTCGTGCAGCGCGGCTCGGGGGAGCGGCTCCCGCGCGGCTGACGCGCGGGGCGGGTGGGCCGCGGCTGGCCATCCAGTGGTCACGACATGCCGCCACCCGCGCATCCAGTGGTCACCACCCGCATCCAGTGGTCGCAACACGCCGTCGGCGCACGTTCCCACACGGCGTGTCCCGCCAACTCGATCAGGGCGCCTCTACGGAGGTCGCAACACATTCCAGTGGCCGCCGCGCGCATCCGGTGGTCACTGCCCGCATCCAGTGGTCACTGCCCGCATCCAGTTACCACCGCACGCATCCAGTGGTCGCGACACGCCGTTGGGGCAGCTGCTCGGGCGGCGTGTTTCGCCGACTCGATCTGGGGCGAGCGCTCGCTGCGGTGGCTTGAGGCGCGCAGCGACTGCGGCAGAGACTGCGGCAGCAGCTGCAGCTGCGACCGCGGCTACGGGAGCGCGGGTGCGGTGATGCAGCGGCCGGCGGCCGACTGCTCCAGGAGGTGCGCGACCCCGAAGAGCGGGGCGTCGGCGAGCAGCCGGGAGGGAGTGATGTCGAGGGTCGCGGCCAGCTCGGGCGCGCTCGTCCGGAGCCCGGAGCGGAAACCGCGCTCGAGCACGTCCCACGAGCGCGAGATGGATCCGCCGACGACCAGGGCGGTCGCGCCGAAGGCGTCGAGCCAGGGGCCCACCGCGAGGGCGAGCGCCTCCATGGCGGTGTCGAACGCGTGTCGCGCGCGGTCGTCGCCGGCGCGGGCGCGGGCGGCGAGCTCCTTGACGCTGAGGTCGGCGTCCGGGGAGGCGTAGCGGGCGAGGAGGGCGCGGGTGGAGATCGTCTCTTCCAGGTCGCGGCCGTCGAACGGCAGGCGGTGCACCTCGCCGCCGGGAGGGACGTCCGCACGGTTGAACACGAGCGCGCCGCCGTCGACGAAGGCGGAGCCGACCCCGGTGCCGAGCGTGACGCACACGAACCGTGCGTGGTGCGCGGGCGACCCGAACCTCCATTCGCCGATGCCGTACGCGCCGGCGTCGTGCACGAACCGCACCCGCGCGGGACCCACACCCAGCCGGTCGGCGAGGGCCGAACGGATGTCGACCCCCGCGAGGCGCTCGAACTTGCCGACGCGGGCGTAGTGTCCGATGCCCTGCTCGTAGTCGAAGGGGCCGGGCATCGCAAGGCCCCAGTCGCAGCCTCCCGGATCGATGGCCGCAGCCTCCGCGGCGTCGACGCAGGCGGAGGCCCAGGAGTCGAGCACGGCGGCGCTGGAGGCGTGGGAGTCGACGGACCGCTCGATCCGGCTCAGCAAGGTCGCGCCACCGGGTGCCGCGGTGCTGACGGCGGCGGCGGTGACATGGCTTCCGCCGACGTCGACCACCATGTGCTGTCCGCCCTGCACGACCACCGGTTACCTCCTCGAATCGCGTCCAGCTCTGGGGTGACAGCGCTGTCGCATCGGTAAATCATAGTCATAGGCTGGTCGGGATGCCCGCACGCCCTCCCGCCCCCGACCCCGCCGCCTCGGCCGCTGCCGCCGCGCACGCCGCGCACGCCGCGGGTTCCGCGCGGCCCGGCGCGACGGCAACTCCCGCGCGACCCGGCGCCACGGCGGCTCCCGCACGCCCCAGCACGACGGCCACGCCCGCACCCGCGCACGCCGCGGGTTCCGGCTCGTGGCGCCGGGAGCCGGACACGGTCGTGCGCCGCACCGGGCGCATCCCGGCAGGGGCCGCCGAGGGTTCGGTGATCCGGGCGGAGTCGGAGGTGCCTCGCGTCCCGCTCGAGTGGGAGTCGCACGCGCACGCGCTGCACGAGCTCGTCTGGGTGCGCGGCGGCACGATGACCACGCGCGTCGGAGGCCGGGTCTTCACGGTCTCGGACGGCTCCGGGCTCTGGCTCCCCGCGGGCGCGGAGCACGCCGGCCGGCTCACGGCCGGGGTCGAGTTCTTCGACGCCTTCTTCGCGCCCGAGCGCACCCCGGTCGCGTTCGACGGCCCGACGGTCATCGCGATGTCGCCGCTGCTGGAGTCGCTGCTCACCCACCTGGCGCGCACCGACCTCGACGCAGCCGCCCGCGCGCGCGCCGAGGCGGTCGTCTTCGACGTGCTCGCGCCGGCCGAGCAGCCGCTGGCCCTGCGGGTTCCCGGTGACTCCCGCATCGACGCGATCGCCGAAGCCCTGCTCGCCGATCCGGCCGACGACCGCGGGCTCGAGGAGTGGGCACGCGAGCTGGGCCTCAGCGAGCGGACCATCGCGCGCGCCTTCCGGCAGACGACCGGCCTGTCGTTCGTGCAGTGGCGCCAGGCGCTGCGGGTGCATCACGCACTCGCGCTGCTGGCGGAGGGATGGGATGTGCAGCAGACCTCCGAGCGCCTCGGGTACGCCCAGCCCAGCACGTTCATCGCCGCGTTCCGCCGGGTGATGGGCACGACCCCCGGGGCGTACGCCGGCACGCCGTAGCCACCATCCAGTCGTCGAGACACGCCGCCAGAGCACGCGCTCGCGCGGCGTGTTGCGACCATTGGATCGTTGGTGAGCCAACACCCTGTCCGGAAACCCGTATCCGGTGTCTTTAAGTCTGGATTGCAGACAGCGTCGGTCGAACATATTCTGACTTAGGCAATCCTTACCTAACCTCCTGAGGATTCCGCACCGACGCCCCCACTCCTCCCGGACGAGATCCCCTATGCCCACCACACCTCCCCCGCGCGCCGCCACCGGCCTCAGCGGGGAGCGGCTCGTGCTGCGGTTCGGCACGACCACGGTGGTCGACGGGGTGTCGATCACCCTCGAGCCGGGCCGGGTGACCGCGCTCGTCGGCCCCAACGGCAGCGGCAAGTCGACCCTGCTGCGCTCGCTCGCGCGCCTGCACCGCATCGCGGAGGGGGCCGTCAACCTGCGCGACACCGCCGGGACCGATCGCCGCGCCGCCCTCCTGAATCCCCGCCAGTTCGCCCGGGAGGTCACCCTGTTCTCCCAGTCCCGGCCGGCTCCGCAGGGCCTCACGGTGCAGGAGGTCGTGGCCTTCGGGCGGCACCCGTACCGCCGCGGATTCTCCGGCCTCTCCGCCGACGACAGACGCGCCATCGACCACGCGATGCACGCGACGGGCGTGACCGACATGGCCGGCCGCGCCGCGGGCGAGCTCTCCGGCGGCGAGGTGCAGCGGGTCTGGCTCGCGGCCTGTCTCGCGCAGGAGACGGGCGTCGTCCTGCTCGACGAGCCCACCAACCACCTGGACCTGCGCTACCAGATCGAGACGCTCGACCTCGTGCGCGACCTGGCCGACGAGCACGGCGCCGCCGTCGGGATCGTGCTGCACGACCTCGACCATGCCGCCCGCATCGCCGACTCGCTCCTCCTCATGCGCCACGGCCGCATCCACGCCGCCGGCCACCCGCACGACGTCCTCACCGCGGAGAACATCGGCGAGGTCTACGACCTGCGCGTCGAGGTGGAGGTCGACCCGCGGTCGGGCCGCCTGCGCATCGACCCGGTCGGTCGCCACGCCGCGCGACCGGCCCGCCCCGCACCGTCCCCCGCATCCCCCATCAGAGAGGACCACCCATGATCCGAGCCCACCGACTCGCGACCGTGGCGGCCACCGTCGCCGCCGTCGCGCTCACCCTCACGGCCTGCGGTACCACGGCCGTCAGCGACGCGAGCACCGCCGCCCCGAAGGCGACCTCGCAGGCGTGCGCCGACGACACGACAGCCACCTCTACCGGCCCGGTGACCATCACCGACGGCGTCGGCCGCACGGTGAAGCTGGATGCGCCGGCCAAGCGGGTCGCGGTGCTCGAGTGGCAGCAGATCGAGGACGCCCTCACCCTGTGCGTCGGCCCGGTCGCGGTCGCCGACCCCGACGGCTACACCACCTACGTGAGCGCGGAGAAGCTGCCGAAGGGCGTCGTCAACGCCGGCCAGCGCGGCGAGCCCGACCTCGACGCCCTGTACGGCGCCAAGCCGGACCTCATCATCGTCGAGGGCTTCAAGGCGGACGACGAGATCGTGACCCAGCTCGAGAAGCGCGACGTGCCGGTGCTCGTCACCCTGGGCGCGAACGCCGCCGACCCGATCGGCAACATGAAGAGCGTCTTCACGATGATCGCGAAGGCGACCGGCCGCACCGAGCGGGCCGACGTGGTCCTCAAGCAGTTCGACGAGCACCTCGCCGCGGCCAAGAAGAAGGTCGAGAACGTCGACCTCCCGACCAAGAGCTTCCTGTTCTTCGATGGCTGGATCGAGAGCGGCAACGTCGCGATCCGCCCCTACGGCAAGGGCGCCCTCTTCACCGCGCTCGGCGAGCAGCTCGGGATGACCTCCGCCTGGACCGACGAGATCGACAAGGCGTACGGCAACGGCGGCGTCGACCCGGCGTACGGCCTCGCCCAGACCGACATCGAGGGCCTCACCGCGGTCGGCGACGCGAACCTGTTCTACTCGGACGACAAGACGCCATACAGCTACGTGACCGAGCTCGACAAGAGCGCGATCTGGACCTCCCTCCCCGCCGTGAAGGAGGGGCGCGCGCACGCGTTCCCCGCCGGCGTGTGGGGCGCGGGCGGCCCGCTCTCGAACGAGCAGGCGATCGACGCCTACGTCGACGCGCTGACCCAGAGCTGACCGCGCGGTGACCGCACAGTGAGCACCTCCCGGATCGCCGCGACCGGGCCGCGCCCGGTCGCCGATACCGGGCTCCGTGGCGGGGCGGGCGGGGCGGCCGTGCTGGTCGCCCTGCTCGTCGCCGTCGTCCTGGTCGGGATGTGGCACGTGACGCAGGGCACGTCGGGGATCGGGATGTGGGACCTCCTGCGCTACGCCGCCGGCGCGCGCGAGACGGTCGGCGGCGTTCCGGTCGCCGACGTGCTGACCGGCTCCCGCCTCCCCCGCCTGCTCGCGGGCATCGCCGTCGGCGTCGCGCTCGGCGCGGCCGGGGCGCTGCTGCAGTCGGTGACGCGCAACGTGCTCGCCTCGCCGGACACGCTCGCCGTCAGCGCCGGCTCGTACTTCGCCCTCTCGGCCGTCGCCGCGTTCGGCCTCTCCGTGCCGCTCTGGGCCTCGGGAGGCGTCGCCTTCGTCGGCGGCCTGGCCGCGGCCGCGCTCGTCCTGGGCGTCGCCGGGCGGGGCGCAGGCACGGGCACCACCCGCCTCATCCTCGCCGGCTCGGCCATCGCGATGGCCCTGGATGCGGCCACGGCGATGCTCCTCATCCTGTTCAAGGAGCGCACCACCGGGCTGTTCGCGTGGGGCAGCGGATCCCTCGCTCAGCTCAACCTCGACGCGTCGACGCGCGCCATCCCGCTGATCGTCGCGGTCGTGGCCCTGGTCATGCTGCTCTCGCGCCGCCTCGACGTGCTGCGGCTCGGCGACGACACCGCCGCCTCGCTCGGCGTCCCCATTCGCTCCACCCGCCTGCTCGCAGTGGTGAGCGCCGTGCTGCTCACCGCCGTCGCCGTGACCGTCGCCGGTCCGATCGCCTTCGTCGGGCTCGGCGCCCCTGTGCTGACACGCCTGATCGCCGCGCGAGTGCCGTCGCTCAACCGGCACGTGCTGCTCATCCCCGCCTCCGGTCTGATGGGTGCGCTGCTCATCCTGCTCGCCGACGCCACGCTGCGAGCGATCCTCGGCGCCGAGGCCGCCGCCTCCATCCCCACCGGCATCCCGACCGCCGTGCTCGGCGCGGTGATCATCGTGGCGCTGGCGATGCGGCTGCGCGACTCGGGATCGGTGCGCCAGCCGCCCGGCGCGCGCATCGCCGTGCGCTCCCGCCGCCGGTTCGTCATCGTCCTCGTGGTCGCCGGCGTGCTGCTCGCCGCCGCGGCCGTGATCGGCATGCTGGCCGGAAGCCTCTGGCTGCGCACCGGCGACATCGCGCTCTGGCTGCAGGGCGGAGCCCCCGACCTCGTGGCCCGCGCCCTGGACGAGCGCCTCCCGCGGATCCTGGCCGCCGCCCTCGCCGGAGCCGCCCTCGCCCTGGCCGGCTGCGTCGTGCAGAGCACCGTGCGTAACCCGCTCGCCGAGCCCGGCATCCTCGGCATCACCGCCGGAGCGGGGCTCGGCGCGGTCATCGTCGTGACGTCCGGGATGGCCGGAGGGCGACCGCTGCTCATCGTCATGGCCGTCGTGATGGGCCTCGCCACTTTCGGGGTGATCGCCCTGCTCGCCTGGCGCGGCGGCCTCCTGCCCGACCGATTCGTACTTGTCGGCATCGGCTGCGGCTACGGCCTCACCGCCATCACCGCTTTTCTGCTGCTGCGCGCCGACCCCTGGCAGACCCCGCGCATCCTCACCTGGCTCTCGGGCACGACCTACGGCCGCACCCTGCCCGATGTGGCGCCCGTCGCCGTCGCGCTCCTGATCGCCATCCCCGTGCTGTTCGGGATGCGCCGCCGCCTCGACCTGCTCGCCGTCGACGAGGACACCCCGCGCATCCTCGGCCTCCGCCTGGAGCGCACCCGCGTCACGGTGCTCGCCATCGCCGCCGTGCTCGCCGCCGTGAGCGTCGTGGCGGTGGGCGTGGTCGGCTTCGTCGGCCTCATCGCCCCGCACCTCGCCCGCGGCCTGGTCGGAGCGCGCCACGGCCGCACCATCCCGGTCGCCATGCTGCTCGGCGCGCTGCTCGTCTGCGTCGCCGACACCCTCGGCCGCACCCTCATCGCACCCTCGCAGCTGCCCGCCGGCCTGATGATCGCCCTCGTCGGGGCGCCCTACTTCGTCTGGCTGCTGCGGCGGTCGCGGGCGTAGACGGACGCGGGAATCACTCCGCAGACGAACGATACGAGGCCGCCCGCGGCCAGACCGTAGGTCACGAGAGAGATGCCGTAATCGCCCACGTTCGAGCGGACCGTCGACTCCCTGACCTGCCCGTCCGGGTCGGCCCGAGCCCAGACGCAAACGCCGCCGATCGGCCAGAGCGACCGCTCCTCCGTGACGATCCCGCCGTTCAGACGGTCGAACGCCTCCGCCGGGACGGGGCCGTGTCGCGCGCACGGGTTCTTGTAGGCGATCCCGAACTGCACGATCCCCAGCGAAGGAGCGGCTGGGAGGCGGATTCCGCGTGCGGGAGCTGCCGTCGCGAGAGGCCGCGCTCGAGTGGGGCGCGAAGATCGCCACGTCGTGCCGGTGCGCGGAGGTTCGCGAATGACGGTACGACCCGGGTCGTGAGGTTCAGCGGCCGTCCGGCCGGCCGGCGTCCTCGGCGGGATCCGCCGTCGCCCGGTCCCGCAGCAGCACCGCCGTCCGCCCCTCCCGCAGCGCCGCGTCGTAGAACGCCCAGGAGGCGACGAGGTCGGGCGGCGGGTTGTCGCCGTCGTGGACGGCTCGCGCGATCGCGTTCGCGTAGATGTCGCGCATCTCCTCAGCGACTCGCTTGAACGGCATCGACACGCACCCCCGCATTCCCATCCCCATGCATTCGTATAGTTTCCGTGTGCTGCAGCGGCGGGGCAAGCCCGCAATCAGGGCTGATTCGGGGCGGGGCGCGGTCCGTGCGATCCCGCCAATCGTGCTGCCAGCTCCTCCGCCGCCGCCACGAGCTCGGGCGGCTCGACGATGCGGAAGGGGGCGTCGAACCGCAGCACCGACGCCAGCAGGCCGGTCCACGACCACGACCCGAACGTGACGAGCGTCGTCCGGTCCGACAGCGAGGCGGCCTCGCCGTCGCCCACCCACGGCGCGACCTCCCGCAACGGAAGGTCGATCTCGACGCGGCCGACGCAGGGCCAGCGGTCCGCCTCCGTCGCGCCCTTGAACCGTGCCGAGAGGAACGTGTCGACGTCGCCAGTCGGCACGGCGCGCGGTGCGAACGACGGGCCGGAGGGGATGCGGGGCGAGAGCCGGTCGAGGCGGAAGGTCCGCCAGTCGTCGCGGTCGACGTCCCAGGCGACGAGGTACCAGAAGCCGCCGCGGGCGACGAGGCCGTGCGGTTCGGCCCGGCGCGGCGGAGCATCCCGCTGCCCGTCGCCGTAGTCGAAGCGGAGGGTGCGGTGCAGGCGCACGTGCTCGCTGACCGTCTCGAGCACGGCGGGGTCGACGCGTACCGCGGGGCTCGCGCCGGTGAAGCGCACGCCGTCGATCCGGTGCCGCAGCCGGGACGGCATGACCTGCCGCACCGTGAGCAACGCCCGCTCGGCGGCCTCGGCGATGTCCGCTCCGCTCGCGGGCGCGTTCTGCAGGGAGACGGCGATCGCGACGGCCTGCTCGTCGTCGAGCAGCAGCGGCGGCAGCTCCGAGCCGGCGGCCAGTCGGTAGCCGCCGTCGGGCCCCATCACGGCGTCGATGCGGTAGCCCAGCTCCCGCAG
>Ga0153948_1000842_pt1 | contig 16729 bp, 22 predicted proteins | sample TSNJ032MetaG_FD_104696 | JGI IMG/M metagenome (GOLD analysis project Ga0153948, IMG submission 104696) | Attine ant fungus gardens microbial communities from New Jersey, USA - TSNJ032 MetaG | ecosystem: Host-associated > Fungi > Mycelium > Unclassified | place: USA: New Jersey, Wharton State...
CACTCATTCGTTGGTGATTGCTTCTGATTGACAGCAGCTACATTCCTGGATCCATTGTCCGTGTTCAGCTCGAGAACTTCCTCACCTATGATTTTGCCACCTTCAAACCTGGTCCATACCTTAACATGGTTGTGGGGCCTAATGGTACCGGGAAAAGTAGTATTGCTTGTGCTCTTTGCCTAGGACTCAACTTTCCACCAGCCGTATGTATCTCTTTCCCTCCCCCATGATCATCACCTCACTCACGCTCACTTCGATAGGTCTTAGGGCGGGCAACCGAAATCAAGAGTTTCCTCAAGATTGGAAAAGAGAAAGGATACATTGAGATTGAACTCAAAGGACCACCAGGAAAACCGAATCTCGTCATCCGTCGTAACTTGACAGCAAGCTCAAAAGCCAGCTCTTTCACGCTCAACGGCAAATCTGCGTTAGGCAAAGACATCACTCGGCGGATGGTCGAGCTCAACGTTCAGGTCGGAAATCTTTGGTTTGCACCTTTCTTCCCATAGCGTTTTCCGATCGCTTATCCGTTTCTCCAAGTACATTCCTGCCACAAGACAAAGTCTCTTCCTTTGCTGCCCTATCTCCCCAAGATCTTTTAAGAGAAACACAACGTGCCGCAGGGGACGACAGGCTGACATCATGGCATGAAGCCCTTATAAAGCTCGGTAAGGAGCATCGAGAGCTCAACATTGTGAGTATACACCGAGAATGTCATATGGCCCTGTTCACTGATATTTCCTGATAGAAACAAGAATCTGACGAGGCGGCTAGGACCCAAGCTCAACAACGTTTAGATATGATGGAGAACACTGTCCGTCTTTTTAATGAATGGAAAGAACTTGAACGCAAGGTTGTCTCCTCTCTTCTATAATCCAGCAGAGACCAACTTAATTAACTTCTTAGCAAGCTGTACTTTCTTGTGTAATCGAGCTCGACAAGTACTGTACGAGTCATATTCAATATCGACGTTTGAAGAAGAGACAGCGGGCCTCAAATGCCAGAGTCCAAAGTCTCAAGCAGAAGAACCAACCTGTTCGTATCCGACTCGAGTATGACTTTTTCTCCTTACATTGGAATATACTCAATGTTCTATCAGGGCCATGATAGAGGAAGGAAAAGATTTGCAGCGCCAATATCAAGCTAATCAGAATGTCCAAAACAAGCGGCTGAAGAGATTTGGTGAGGCCCACAATAGACTCGAGGACCTTGTAAGTGTCCTTTATCGCTTTGGGAGTCTGAGAGCTCATGTGACATCCATTTCCTAGGAAGAGGGAGTAGACACAATATACCAGAAATTAGAAACCCTGCGAAGAGACGAAGAAAAAAGGCAGACGGATATCAAAAAGCTCCAAGCTGAGATTGAAGAGACCGAAATCGAATTGAGGAAACCACCGCCAGAGACAGACGATCCAATTGCTTTGAGAAACGAGGAGGTGAGTTTTTTCCTGTTCCACAAACATGATGTTGATCTGTTACATAGGATCGAGTCCAACACGATAAATGGCAACTCAGTCAGCGAGTGGGAGACTTGGAGAGGGAGTATAGGGACCATTTCGATAAACTTGCCAGGGCAAGGCAAGCGCTCAAAGAAGCAGAACACAAGTAGGCATAACCTTTCTCCCCTTCAAACTTTTTTCTCATTCCGATTCGGAAACTAGGATTCAAGATTTGAACAACGTCGACGGTATAAAACTACAGAACATGCTAAAGTGGCATCACGATACTCATGACGCCATTCTATGGCTACGTCAACATCGACATTTGTTCAAGATGGAAGTATTCGAGCCGCCCTATATGTGTATGACTGTTCCTGCACAAGCTTATCAGGCAGGTGTGGAGGCTTTGATGAATAGCTCGCAATTGCGGGTAGGTCCATCGTTGTTTACCTTTACCATCAACTTCTGAGCCTATGATAGACGTTTGTTGCACAATGCAAAGAAGATATTGATACCTTAAATCATCATATCAACGATACCCAAGGTCTTGGTAGGAAAGCACGCATCGTAACATGGTTCAGATGGTTTAATGAGAGTCAACTGGCTCCGGCGCCAATGACTCACGATGAAGTGTGTTCTGTCTTCTTATCAACACCAAACAATATTAATGCCAGCGATCTGTCTACTTAGATGAGACGGCTAGGCTTTGATGGATATGCTCTTGACTATGTTGAATGCCCTGAAGGATTGAAGTGGTTCCTTAAAAAAGAGTGTAATCTTCATCGTAACGTGCACCTTTTCAATCGTTATCCAATAGCCATGTCTAACTCTTTTCACCCAGGCTCTTGCTCTCGACGAGAGAAACGTCGATATTGGAGCCGCGATGGAAGCTGTCGGGCGCCCTGCTACTGGAGGTGGTGCATCATTTATTTGTGGCTTGACAATCAACATAGTCCAACGCTCGAGATATGGTTCGAGAGCCCTGAACAACATGACAAGGGACATTCCAAGAGCTAGGAATCTGACTGTTCAGACTGGTATGTTTCCTTCCACGTGATCATGTTTTCTGTGCTTATTGCTGTGGAACAGTCGACCCTGAGATTCGCAGGCAAGCTGAAGAGGCTGTCAAGGCTTGTCAGCAGCAGATTGCAATGTGTGAAGAAGAGAGGAAAACTCTCGACGACAGGAAGGCACAATACAAAGCCGAAGAAGTTGAGGTTGATGCGCGATTAAGTGATATTAAGAAAAGAAAGGATTTGATTACGCAGGTTGAGAGTAGAAAAGTCTCGATGCAGAACAGACTTAGTACGTGTTTTTGGAACTTCTTTCTTGTGTTTAGATCCACGCATATTAACATATCTATACTTTCTTTACTTTTTAAGAACGGCTCACCGAACAATTAACAAGCCTCGAAAAGCAGCCTAGCATCGAGCAAAAATCAAGGGAGCTCCAGAATGAAATTCGGCGAAAGAATCTCACCAGAGCGGATACGATCAAGGAAATCACTGTCAGTTGTGTCCCTCTCAATTTCCTCCGTTCATCGATATCGAGTCTTTTTTCTTACAGACCTTGCTCAAATCGTTCACTCCTGAGCAACAGGCTCTTACGCTGTTGAAACTGAATGTTATCCAAAATCAAGCCAACTGCGAAGTTTTGGAGGAACTGATGCAACAGAAGGACGACAAGTTTAACAGGGCTTACGCAGCTTACACAGAATGTACGTCGTATTTTCAACCATATTCTTGATCAATTATTCATTATTTTACATGCAGTAAATGCTCAATATAAGGCTGCGAAAGCTGAATCTGAGCGGTTACTAGCACAGGCTAGAGCAGTTCTTGAAGAACGCGATCCAGGTATCGTAGAGGAAACGGACAGGATCATTTCCATTCGTGAGCTTTACTTCAAAGAACTTGCGGAATGGGAGGATGCGCTAGAGGTGGTGCGTGGTGATGAAGCCGAGTTGCGAAGGCAGGGTGTTGAAAAGCCCGTGTTCCCAGAGAATGCACAGGAGGATGATCTGAACAGCTTGGAAGAGCTCGAGATTGCGTGTAGGACCATACAGGAACAGTTGGAGTTTAACAATAATCGGGATGAGAGTGTCGTCAGGAGTTATGAAGAGAAAAAGAAACTGGTGAGTGCATGGTGGTTTGTTTCAGACAAGTTTGGTGGATTTGAATTGGCACCTAGACTGAACAATTGGCGGTGGGGATGGAAACTAGGCAAAAGAAAATAGATGACACTGAAAGAAAGATCAAGCAAACGAGGGTAAGTATTTTCTGGTTGGTCGATTGAAATCCAACTTTTTATCCTTTTTTTTACAGGACCGCTGGGAGCCTGGGCTCCGTGCTCTGATAAGTAACATCCGAACCAAATTCTCGGATGCGTTTGATAGGATTGGCTGTGCCGGTGACGTTGAACTTGTGCCTGATCCGGATTATGCACAATGGAGAGTGGATATCAGAGTCAAGTTTAGGGATAACGAAAAATTGCAGTTGTTGACTGGTCAGCGTCAATCTGGCGGAGTGGGTTTTTTTTTCTTTAGTAATTATTGTGTTTTGCTGATTTATGCATTTTTAATAGGAGCGCTCGCTCACTACGATCCTATACCTCATGTCCCTTACTACACTTGCACATACGCCTTTCTCGCTGGTCGACGAGATCAATCAGGGTATGGATCAACGAGCAGAGAGGATGGTACATAATTCGATGGTAGATGTGACGTGCAAGGAAGAGAGTTCGCAATACTTCCTCATCACACCTAAGCTGTTGCCGAACCTGCGCTACCACAGACGTATGAGGATTTTGTGCGTCAACAATGGGGAATGGATTTCTGGAGATTCAAATGGAGATATGAAGGTCCTACTGCGGAGCTATAAGGCTGCTCATAGTATGGCTTAAGTTTCATATTCTCTCTATCTCATGATTGGGCACGTTGTATTCATTCTACTTTGGAGCTTACGTTATTCAATGGTCAATTTAAAAAAGGAAAATTCATCTAACTCGTTGCAAAACTAAATCCAGTGCTAGTGGGGTGCCTGTACAGTAGGGTCAGAGAAGTCAAGCGAGAGAAGATATCATGCTTTAAGAGTATGTGAATGTCTCTCAGCAAACAGTAAATGGAGTAAGAGACAATCGATGAGAACAATGGCTATGTCTGAACAACGCCCCTTATGACAGCCAACTCAGCGTTGATGATACTACTGGTAGCAGCACCAATAGAAACATTGTTGGCGAGTACAACAAACTTGATGTCCAAAACCTGACACTGACGCACACGACCCACAGAAACGCCAGCACCGTCCTGGTAGTAACGGTCTAACCTAGGTTGTGGTCGATCAGGTTCCTCATGGACGATGATGGTATGCCGTGGAGCACTAGGGCATCCAAGAGATTGTACATCTGGGGAATATGCAGCAAGAGCCTCGCGAACCTGCTGAGGACTAGGAGGAGGTCTCCTTGAAAACCGCACTGAAACACACTCAGTGTGTCCGTCAATGACTGGAACACGATTACACGACGCAGAAACCCTCATGGGATGCCTAGCGTGCATATCAAAGACCTTGACACCTTCATCATTCTCCGTGATACCTCCTAGGATTTTGAGGGTCTCCCATTCTATCTTCTCTTCCTCGCCACTGATGAAGGGAACGACGTTGTCTAGTATGTCGAGAGAGGGGATGCCTGGATAACCTGCACCAGAGATAGCTTGCATGGTAGTGACGATGACAGCTTCAAGAGGACCGAAGGTCTTTTCAAGAGCGGAAAGAGGGATGACGTAACCAGTAGTAGAACAGTTGGCATTCGTGACGATGAAGCCTTTCTTGAGAGGAGGAGAGTGAAGCGCCCGTTGTTGCTGGACGATGGAAAGATGGGATGGATTTACATGAGGTACAATAAGGGGGACGTGGGGATCTCTACGGTAGTTTTTGGCATTTGAGAACACGGCATGTTCCGCTGAGCGAAATGTCGCCTCTAGACTGGGGTCAGAAATTCTGTTCAAGCAACTGGTTTGGCGTACCTATGTCACCTGCAACTTCTGCATCCAGGCCAGAGAAAATAATTCTGCAGTCCACGAAATTCTCAGGCTTGCATTCCTGTACCACGAGCTCTTTGACAACGCCCGGGATAGGTGTAGATTGTTTCCAAGTAACAGCGCGTGAATACGGTTTTCCTGCTGACCTTGACGAGGCGCCAAGTACGTGGATTCTGAACCACGGATGGGCAGCAAGTAGGACTATGAATCGTTGGCCGACAGTTCCAGTTGCGCCGAGCACACCGACGTTGATTCTGCAATCGGATGCAGATACAACTCCAGATCCATGACACTGTGAAGATTCGGACGCGGACATAGGCCGTGGATAATGGAGCTTGGATGGGGAGGACTTGCTGCCGTTTTCACTGTTCATGTTTTTGACGATTATCACTATCTCGAGTCTAGAATATTGGTCTTTCACGTGATGTGTCACGACGAGTCTACTGCTCTTTCACCTTCAACAATGTCGACCAACGCGATCACAGATAGCGAAATCAATGCCTTTATTGTCGCGCAAAATGTCAAAGAATTGAACTCTGTGTACTTTCTTTCGTCGTGTTTTGTCGGTGCTGCAGCTGGGATACTCGGTCTCACGAATTTCGCTGGCTTTTTATTTTTCTTCGTGTCACTTCTATTTTCTGCACTGTGTGTTTCTGCTTGTCGGTGCGTGCGAGCTGCCCAGAACCATGGTGATGCGTTGATAAATTACACAGCTTTGTTTGTCATCCTGCTCATTATCTGCCTGATGGAGGATGGTGGCGGGCCATACTGTCACAGGACACAATATTTGGGTACATCCTCCTCTGGACGCTGGTTTATGGTCAGTTTCCTATTTTATAATTGCTGGACTTACAGTGATGTATGTGACCAGGTATCGTACACGGTATGCTATTCCTCAATTTCCAGGCCATTATGTTTCTCATCCTCTTTCTAGTATATGACTAGAATCACCCTAGATACATCGAATCCAACATGCAGATATATCGATACTCTATGCCAAAATTACATATACCCTCACATGTCTCCGAAAAAAAGGCTTTGGATAGGCATATGATAGCATACTATCGTCGGTTTCCCGCCTGAGAAAGATGTGGTTAAGGGTATTACTGGGTTGGTTGGGGCGCGTTCCAAAATTGCTTGCTCAGGGATTTTCGCACTATCAAAAACATGTGAAAAATATTCTGTTTGAGATGAAAGCACTCTCCGGAAATCACAGTCCATCTCCAAGCAGCTATTTCTTACAGATATGAAAATGAATATCTAGCGTGACAGTCACAACTGAACTGACGGTGTGACTACATCGAAATAGTGCTATGGCCTCCACATCTTCTCTGGCATCTACACAAAGTCTAGCCCATCATCAAAATCCAGTAGCAGTAAAAAATATATCCGACTCTATATCCAGAGTAACGCGAGAAGATAATGCTTCGTCGACAAACAAGGCCGCCATTTTTCAGAGATTGCATCCGCGGGTGTATCTAGAGAGATTTTTAGCAGAGGACGCGAGGCCAGATGGACGTTCACTTGGGGAAATGGATAGCCATACAGGAAGTGTCATTAGTGAAGGCACGATCTGGAGAGAAGTTTCAATAAACGTCGGTATGTTCTGTCTGCCTCAAATTTCCTTCCTGTTGTATGGTTCTAGAGAACGGTGAATGCAGTCTTTTTCCTTAAGTCGGGCTCGGCTGTGATAGTATTCGAGCCTTTCAGTGCAGATTCATAGTCCTTCCGATGCATTTTCGTGAGAATATCAGCTGACCTATCTCACTATCCTTCCAGGTTCAATTGGTACTGCAGATGGTTCGGCCCTTGTAAGAATGGGTGGGACGACCGTTGTTTGTGGCGTGAAAGCCGAAATTGCTGAGCCGGATTTAGAAAAACCTGACGAGGGATTCTTGGGTACGATTGGACGTTCTCTTTCTTTCAGTCCTCATTGAACTTGTTTTATATTCAGTGCCGAATGTTGATCTTCCGGCAATGTGTCATCCGCGATTCAGACCTGGCCCGCCTTCAGACCAAGCCCAGGTATTATCAGAGCGGTTATTTGAGACCCTAGTATCGTACGTCTTCCTGACTCTCGAAAATTCGTTGACGCCTGATACACCGCCGTGTATCATCATTTCTACACACCCAGAGCAAAAATGATTCCTCTACAAACACTTGTTATAAGTTCTGGCAAGGCTGTGTGGACGCTCTATGTGGATGCAACATGCATAAATTATGATGGAAACGTGTTCGATGCAACACTAATTGCGATGGTTTCTGCCCTTTTCAATGGTGAGCCGCGATCATATATACTGTTTTTTCCGATCTTGACTTGTGGTTGAATGTTTTCAGTCAGGTTACCGAAGGCGATATATGATGAGGGATTAGGACAAACGATATGCCATCGTGAACCCAAAACCCCATTGACAATCAACAGTTTACCGCTCTCCATGTCGTTCGGTATTTTCAGCTCGTACGTTGCGATCCTTTGTTTATTCATCCACATTGTCTGAAAAGTTCCGGGACAGGACACATATTCTAGCAGATCCAACCGCATTTGAAGAACCGCTATTGGACAGCACGGTTACAATTGTTACAGGGGAAGAATCCACGTCTGAGGTTGAGCTACTAAATATCATCCAATATGGTTTGGGAATCGTAAATCCTTCATCAAAGTGGACATCTAGTTCGGGCGCAGTGGCGGATAATGCACTGAGTGCTTGCATCAAAGCTGCGAAGACTAGGAGATATGACCTGGCAAGGATCGTGAGAGACGCCATTGGCTTTGAACAGGGACGGAAAGATTGAATGTCTGAAAATTGGAATGTGAGAGTTTTTTTGGATGGAAATGAAGTTCGTCTACTCATCAATCAGCAGTATCCCAGAGAGAACGCAGTGAAAGATGCCTTACAGACAACGATAGTCGTAGAAGAAGCAGATGGGATTCACATCCTGCTTTTCTCCGAGATGTGGATTAGTTGCTGAACATCCGGTCTGCGTGGGGATAGTGAAGAGAGATCCAACAAGCGTGATTTTTCACTCTACAACTCCACCTAGTCTCAAGTAATGTAGCTATGGTGACGATTGGTGTCAGTCTAATTAATGAGAAGGTTGTCGGATGCTATCTAGATCCTCGATGAAATGGGACATTAGACGCTTGAACATAAATCCGATGGCTGACGTCAATTCAGCGACGGGTGCTATGCTTAGATGTGTGAGATTACTCTTTCCTGTTTCTCTCGGTCAACCATTTATTCAACGGAGTGACCTAACTAAACGTAATTGGAGCTCATTCAATGATGATGATGATGTCAGTGTTGCAAGATCCGGGTGAATTTAAATCTAAAAGCAAGCCAGTGCGATGCACACGACGTGGCTTATCTCAGTTTCTTTGTCCCTATTGAGTCTGATCGGTGAAATGAAGTACAGGTCGTCTGACTATCTATTATTCTTTCCACTCATTGATTTTCACGATTGATCTGGAATCAACTTCGATATAATCACCACAGTTTTTCTTTTTTTTAATTCAACAGTACTGATGTATTTATTTCACAACAACTGTCATTGCCCATGTGAAGTGCTGCAAACAAGCAGTCAAAAATAGATATTCATCCATTTGCACATGTTCGCCGAGGCGATTATTGTTCAGTCTTTGTAGGAATGTACAAACTACCGACTGAATAGAGAACGACACAAATAAGTCGCATAACCATGTGAATGTCTCTCATATCTGTTGGAGATCTTGTAGCAAAGTAGACAAGGGGCAAATGAATGCCAGCCATAGATTGATTCCGTACCGTATACTCTATTGTTTTATACAAGTGAATTCCAAAACAAAGAAAATCCATGTATTTTTCAAAAATAGTTTGATACCCGTCGACTCGGCCTCAATTGTGCAGAACTGAGGTGTCAAAGCCATACTGAGAGATGAAGTTCTCTAGCTTACTAAGCATGATAAGGATCAGTGATACCATGTTGCGAACAATGAAACAAAGAAATCCAATATCACAACAGTATTGTCCTTGTGAATCAAGCTATATAGCTGTCGAAATACAAAAACATTTTTCAACAGTATCTTCTCAAGCCTCAGAAAAAGAACATGCCAGATTCAAACCTGCGTCCAAAAATGAGCTAGTGTCTTAAGCTTAAGCGACGGCTCGGATCAATGTTACATGGTGGACTTCCTTGTATTGAACAATGGACTATTGAACTGTATATATACAGTATCGAGTTGATCTATGACCGATGTGCGTTTGCCACGGTCTACTTTGCCAGAGTATCTCCAGCAACCTGGAATCTAAACAGTACACAAAACTCCGGGCGACATTGGGTTCGGACATACTTCCTAGCTCATTCCTCGAAATTGTCAAGCCACGTGTACAAGAATGATCGGGATTGTTGCGTTACACGTGGCCGGTGGCTGTGAGTTTCATTTCTGTTAACGGGCCACTTAGACCCTGAATCAGGGGGATCAAACGTATATTCCGCTAAAAATTAGTTTTATCCTGGCCCTTGCCCAGACTGCAAATGCAATATGCCAAGTGACATACTGCATTTGCGATCTGGGCAAGGGCAAGGATGAAACTTGTATTCATTTCCTTGAGAACGAGGCCAATATTGTAAGCAAATATTTTAATCAACACCATCTATCTCCGATGGAGCCGACGCACTAATAATGTGCAGTATTTCATGTATTGGATGTTACCGCCTATTTCCACCATGTGTTTGATGGACCAACCCTCACTAATATAAATATCATTGAATTTCATTCCAAGTCCCTCAGTTCTCTTCTTCGCTCTCATATCATCCTTTCCTGCGGCCATAGTGTTATAATAATGTCATCGGTAGTCCTTTACCATTACCAACAGGGTATCAATGTATTTTACCACCAGTGGATCGATGAGATGGGAGATGTGGCATTCACTATGTAGGTGCCTTTTTCTTCACCATCAGCCTCATCCTTGTTCATCTGTTGCTTTTCCATAGGTACCAGGTAAATAGACCAGTTACAAGTTCTCACACACTTATCCATCATGATTTACAGGTCTCAAGTTTACCTACCCCCATAATCAAACTACGACGTGAGCCCGAATGGGCTCAGCAACACCAGCATAATCTAGGACCCGATATATCTTGGCTCTATCTCGGTCCAGACAAGCAGCCTGGGTATGTCTGCTATGGCAACAACCCGACAAATTATGGGATGAAAGAATTTCGTAAGCAAAAGTGTACAGGGAGCAGGTAAGTGATATAATTGTTCGCACGCACGCGTGACTAACTCTCTTCTCTCGTTTGAAGCTCTCGTTTTTTCACAACTCAGATGGGTAAGGAATATAGATGGAAGATTACCCCAGCGAAAATAGAGGTTGGTTCGGGTGCAATCATTTCCATTTTGCAAGCTAATTTTCATGTCCAGTGTACGGATTCGCGGACTACTCTCGCTGTTTGGGAACGCAGTAAACCGGAAGAAGAACACCAGGGTAAACTTACCTTGACAGCAGCAGCCTTTCTTATGGAGATTGAGATTATGACGAGTCTGGTCTTGAATATAATGGCAGCTGACTTGAACTGGGACTAACCCAACAAACGTGTTTAGCATCATCTTGTATGCATAAATCGCTTTCTCTCTAATATGTATACCGATGACGTAAATGTATTTTCCTCAATTAACAACAGTTATCACTGTCTTTTAGTAAGACAAACCTGTGATTTTGGTATGGCACAGTACGGCGGTGACCAGATGAATCGTTATAGACGTTACCTTTCGGAGGAAAGACGTAGTTCTGATCCTCTCCATCATTGTCTCCTGTTGAAATAGGCCTCCGCATTCGCATCATTAGAGTAGTGCGATGCATTCCGCCCTTTCCATTTTCAGTTACAACCGGTCAACCGGTCGTTTTTAGTGTAAATATGTAGTTTTTTATCTCCTCCGCCAGTCCTCCACACTAGTCGGTGACTCCCGAGGTGAGATTTTCCTCCTATATACCTAATATTCAATGACTTACTGTCTACCTTATTGATTTTACCTACATCACATAACAAATAGACTCTACTCGTCCTCGGTGCGCAGCTCGTCCTGAAGGTCTCTTAAACGAGAATATTCAGCTTCATCCTCAAAGTTTTTCGAGCGCCCTATAAAGGTCCGCAAAATACTTCGCGCCTGAAATCTCCAGTTGGAACCTTCCACACGAGGACCAAAATCCCTGAAGAGTTCGACAATTTCCTCCACTTCGTGGACTGCTCCTTTCCACTTGTCCGGGTCTGTCTCGCTCTTCTCCATCATACCCGCACTCCCATTCCGATAGGCGTTCAGATACGCTTTGATTGCTTCTGTCCACTTTTCTTGCCAGGTCAGGAGCCGACCATAGGCACGGAAGATCCTATATGAAGATACACGAGGTAGGATTGTACGCTCAAATAAGTCGTTGACGCTTTTGAATAGCTGTCTGCCTCGATTGGGATCTTCATCGATGTCCTCATTTCCTGATGCCCTAGTGACGCCATCCACAAGACGATCCAAAACATCTTCATCGACGCTTTCTGCACCCACTTTCTCGGAGTTTTCTTCCACGACGCGACTAAGCGCACGGCAAGCTTCGTTGAGTTGACCCACGTCCATTGACACGATCATGTAATTATACCACATACGCCAGTTCGAATAGCTGAACCGTAAGCCTAGCTTCAATGTTTGGAATGCCTGCATTTTATTGGCGAAGGATACCGATGCAGCTGATTCACCGTTTTGTGTCGTGGATTCGTCGGTCTATGGTGTGGTAGTCCAACAATGAAGAATAAAATTTAGTGAGTTCATGACTTGTGTGTAAAAGTCCAAGAAAATCCGCACCTCCACGGTATTTCGATTTGTCCCGAGACGCAGGTAAACACTGGCAAGATTGCTCCAGCTCTCTCCATCGTCCTCGTCAATGGCGACACAACGGCTAAATGCATTCCTGGCTCCTTCCCAGTCTTCCATCCGCATACACGCACACCCTAATACATACCATGAACGTGACAATAGAGGGTTGATCCTTACAGCTTGTTTCAGGCATGTGATCGCTTCCACATAGTTGCCCCGCGTAAAATGATATCCGCCTAATGCGCGCATGGCACGACCAGAGGACTTGTTTGATATCTGCCATGCCTGCTCATAATGCTGTTTAGCTTGTTCTGGTTCGAGGTCACCGAGAATACACCATAGCTTCGCTTTTCGAGACGAGTCCTGAAAGTGTCTCCTAAGTTCTGGTATATTTTTCCCACGAGAAAGGACCTCGTCTGCCTCTGTTTTATGTCCCTCAAGTAAATCACGGATGATGGCAATCCCTTGGTCTGGTCGTTCCATAGATCTCCAACAGTTGACAACCTCTTCCCACATCTCCAAACGCTGGAAGATTTCAAGTGCTGATTTGACTACTCCCAAACTTGCGAACCTAAGAGCAAGCTCTTTTTCGAGCTTCCATCTGTTCGGTAGCGGGATTGAATGGAAATATTGAAGTCGCTCAGATAATGTTGAGTCCGAAGTCGGCATCTGATCTATTAGAGCTTGGAGCTGGAGAGTAGAACGCTCGACGGTGCGAGTGCGCGAGGACTCCAGTCGGGATCTGAGCAGCAGGGCTACCGTGTGAATTGACCAATTACGCGGGTGAGAAAGGACACGAGCAATATAAGGAGCCATTTGTTCGCTGGTGAGGCCGTGAGATGGGGATGTATTTTTTACGTTGAGGCACAATGAAAGAAGAATACTCTGGTCAATGGGGTGTAGCGGGGGTTGATTCTGGGGATTGATGTGATGAAGGTGCAAGTCGAATGAAGCTGGTTGTGAAGATGTAAATTCTGTTTGCTCAAGGAGGGTGTCATCGTTCAGAGAGAACGTCTCGGGGAGGACCAGCGCGGGGGACGGTTTTTGGATTTCGCTTGTCGTACCATTGTCTGTGGGTCTATCGTCTTTCAGCCGGCTTTCCGCGAGCAGCACAAGCTGACTGATATCCACTTGTTGGAACTTGGTGCGTTTTCCTAGTGCTCCGGTCAGTTCATATTGTAAGTTGGTAGCACGTGCAGCTTTGATGAAGTACTCCGCCGCTGATTTTTCTTGATAATAAATGTGATCTAATCGTCCACGTTCCAGATAGAGTCGACCCAACAGATCAGGGTCCGACGATACAACGGACACCAAGGACTCAAGAGAAACCGACGATAAGTCAGAGTCTACAACGGGCTCATCCAGAATCTGTTGATGTACGAGGGCAACCCGCAGCTGCCACCATTGAACGGTTTGCAGATGCAGAAATGGGAGGGTTAGAAGGAGCTGTGACAATCTTAGAAAGATGGGTGTGGCAGTAAGATGGTAAGCGGGTTCGCCTCCGTACGCCAATTCCGCAATAGCTTTCTGTTGGATGAGATCTTCTGAGAGAGAAAGTCCCCCTACCGAGATGACTTCCAAAGGCTGGAAGTCCAAATCAGGACCCGTCCAGTTGGCTTGTACGAAGGCATGGAAAAGAGCAATAGCCAGAGAAAGTCGCAGTAATTCTTGTTCTTTGGCATCACCGTCCACAGGAGTTGACAAGTCGAAGATTTCTTTGAGAGGACGATCAAGGTCGTCGTTCTGAAGGCTAATTACTTGGCGTGCACCAGAAGAAGTGAGGACCTCGCGAAGATCTCCGTCTACGACCTTCTTCGCAATGGGGACTATAGAAGACGATGAGGATATGCTACTGTCCCAGGTACCCCGGAGAAAGGACTTTTCTACCTGTAGCAGTGCTTCCTTATTCATGGTAGATTGTATGGAGAATGTCCTCTAAAATCAAATCTGATTGCCTTCTACTTGAGGCATCGTTATTACATCAGCAGCAGGACTCAGAACCTACCATGAGTCGCAGAACCTCAATTTATGACCTCACAGGTCTTCGTGTACACCCAGACGGCCTTCGTGTGCATCAGACTCAAGGAAATTTGAGACTCGGGACACAGCAACGATACTACAACACTCAGGATTTCCGTGGATGGATAGCAAACGGCGCTGGTGGATCTGTCATTACGCCAAAGTATAGGAAATATTCGCAGACATCATCACCAGACGCAGAAAATCTCGAATCCCTAGTGGAAGCCGAATGTGGTTCAGGAGAGTTCAGCGGAGAAAATGTTTCCTCAACGAAAGGAAAGCGAGAAGATATGTCAAACACCCGAAGGGCCCTCAAGAGGAAGAAACTCGCGGAAGATCATAGCTATATATCTCAAAAGCCTGAAACGTTATCCGGAATTCCTCGATTGCCCTCTCAAGTTAGTCATAGAAATCTTGTCAATAGGGACATCATTGACGCCATGGGACTAGGACTTGCTGAAAAATATACATTGTCTTGCAGCGAATTATTACGATCAAAACGGACTATTGATTAATGCTTCCAAACGATATAGGAAAGCAAGAAAGCTACAAAAACTCAATGGAGTTTCGTCGGAACCTGCTTCAACTGAGCAGATTGCAGTGGAAGACTCATTCGTTCAACAGCAGAGAAAGGTGAATAGGGACATGTACAGAGTGTTAGATGGAAGTGTCCTTGTTGCGATCGGTGGGCCATTAACCCAAACTCACTTTGACCGGGATTTATATTCTATTCAGGCGTCTTCACAGAAGAAATTGTGAAGAAATTACTGCAGGGAAGAGAAAAAATGACACACCAACAATTTGAAGAGGACTCATCTCTCGATGATGAGGCAAGCGAGAGAAGTGATTTTGATGACCTTGATGACCGGCCATGTAATGGGTGGGACTCGCAGCAACAGTCATATTAATAAATGGAGATAGAGATAATAGATACCATTAAGTACTCGACGACGAACCAGCAGCTTGTGTCGCGGCCCGGTACGTTTCCCTCCAGTTTTCTTTCAAAGTTTCGGATGTCGTCACTCGGTGAGGATCGTAATCAGGTGAGAGTGTCCCGTCATCCCAGCTTTTCAATACATTGGCCCCAACCTTTCCCATATGTGGGCCCGGGAATATTTTGAGTCGCTCTAATTGTCGGGCTCGCAGTTTGTTTTTGGGAAGCATGCCGCTCACGGCTTTACGAATTATCTGCCCTTGTGCGTCAGGATTTTGTATAAGAATCAAAAGCGATGCGCACATGATCAGGATGTTTCTCCATCATGTCCTTGTACGGCGTTTCCTTCAAACCACCAGGGTACAGAGTGTGTTTCCGGAACAGCAGTTGATCGCTTTTTCGTCCGCTGACTTTCACCTGTTTTGAATTTGTGACAACCACGTAGTCTCCACAGTCCACTATTTGGACAAATTCAGTAAGATGGTCTCACATGCTTTCATTAGCGCGTACCACTTCGGTCATAGATAGGTTTGTGTTTGCCCATGAGGACGATTGCAATGCGCTGTGCGAGTTTGCCGAGGATGCGGTCAGATGCATCAACGTGATGCCATACTTTCGCATATGCGAGAGCAGTCTAGCGATTCTGTCAACATCGTCCACAGCAGTGGGTCAAGAACTTACATTGCCAATGGCTTGAGACATATGTCGGTATTGTCAGAGCCATATTCATAGAGCATTTTCAAAGGTCGGCATCATTTTCTCACGGGTACTAATAAAAGGTCACGACTCAAAATATTCCGACGAAATAAAAAAAGACATGATATTCAAAGCAACGGTGAGATGTTCATGTCTTTTGTTTAACTTGTTGAACGTATTTTCTATTAGTTGTGGGTATTTATAAGAAGCCCTGGGTCTTTTAACAAATCAGTACACGCACTGTTATATTATCAAGGATGACAAATTGCGATTTCCTGCGACAATTATTCACAGCGTCGGTTCTGAAAAAACAAAGCTAGTTCTCCTCTTTCTTTGTTGGCCAAACGACCTCGAGTAACTTGGCCTGCGGACTGAATTATTGATGCGAGTCTTGGTCTGACGGTAAACTGGTAGACATCGACGCTGAAGAACATCTCATCGCCCAAAATAAGCGGAGAAAGAACTCTTGGTTGCAATGGGGTCGATATCTTCTGTTCGACGTTCAAATGATTCTGTTGGTACCACTGAGGCAAACATCATTCTGAGAATGTGTTGACAAGGTGGAGCTTCAGCGAACCTATATCAGAGTGAAAAATTAAGATAGGACCAACTACGAGTGCAGCCTTGGGAGGTGGTTCTTTCCATGATGAAATTGATTGAAGAGGGACTCATTGGATAACTCATGATCGGAGCGAGCACCTTATTCACGCTGACAAGTCATGAGAATCATAATTTGCATAGGAAACAAAGGCATAGACATAATC
>Ga0153948_1000852_pt1 | contig 16536 bp, 21 predicted proteins | sample TSNJ032MetaG_FD_104696 | JGI IMG/M metagenome (GOLD analysis project Ga0153948, IMG submission 104696) | Attine ant fungus gardens microbial communities from New Jersey, USA - TSNJ032 MetaG | ecosystem: Host-associated > Fungi > Mycelium > Unclassified | place: USA: New Jersey, Wharton State...
CCCGAGCTTCATGACCGTCTTCGTCCCAAGCAACCATATACTCATCGTAGAAGTCCACTGATGAACCTCACAGGGAAAGTCATCCCAAGTTTGAGGCCACCTCAGTGGACGAAGACTCACTGGATCGAGAAGCTGCCCAAGTACGATGTCCCACCCTATGTAATCGAGGCAGCTTTTGGTAAAAAGGCGAGAAATGCGACACAGAATATACGAAGGCTGATGCCCCCGACCTTCAACGTTCAGACATATGGTGACTGGTTTATATATCTGTTATATGTTGAAGAGGAACAGATGAGGTAGGAATATCCCTTGTTGATATCTGCAACATGATTTACCATATCTCTCTAAGGCAAGACCTCCAGGCTTATGCGATGACGGATGTCGAGATTAAATCCGACTATCCTCGTTACAGGCAAGTCCTGTTTGCTGGCTTACCGAGTCATCCACCTAATATGGTCATGTGTAGCCTTGAAATCAAAGGTCTAGAAGAAGGTCGCCCTTCAGTCCTTGTTGGTGACTATATCCGTGTTAGCCGAACCGGTGAAGGCGATGATGGCAAAGAGAGAACTTGGTATGAAGGTCGTGTGCATCGCGTTCTCCTCAGCCGTGTTAGTCTTCGCTTCTGTGATGATTTCAGCGTCCTTCGAGGTACGAAATTCGACGTACAATTCGTGTTCAATCGGATTTCGTACCGTCGGATGTATCATATCTTGAAGAACGGCTTTGATCCTAAGAGGCTTTTGTTCCCTGGGTCGGAACATCTTAATGGTGTTCGTTCTCCGACGGCTGCCCAAAGAGAAAATCTTGTGCTGTGTAATAGACAGCTTGAAGGAGATGATGAACAACTGGGTGCTATTACTGCGATTCGACACATGCCTCCTGGAAGTGCACCATTCATCGTGTTCGGCCCGTGGGTCTTATTTACTTCCTTTTTGAGCACAAATATTGTGTGCTGATATTAATTCTATCCAAGGCCTGGGACAGGTAAGACTGTCACACTGGTCGAAGCAATGGAGCAAATTCTGAAAGCAAACACGGAGAACAGAATTCTTGCCTGTGCCCCGAACAATTCTGCCGCAGATCTCATCGCTCAGAAGCTCATGCATCTCGGTACTTCTCATCTCTTTCGCCTCAATTCGATCACTCGTGACCTCAAGAAGTATCCCAAGTCACTTAGGCCTTTTTCACTGATCAATGACAACACCGTCTTTGCTGTTCCATCTCCTGAAGAGTTGGTCAGGTATCGTGTGGTTGTGTCTACGTGCCTTTCCGGTGGAGTTCCTGCTAGCCTGGGCCTCAAACGTGGTCATTTCAGTCATATCTTCATTGACGAGGCTGGGCAAGGAAAGGAGCCGGAAGTGATGGTTCCTATCAAGAGCATTGCCGGGGAGGACACTAATGTTGTGCTGGCTGGTGATAATCAACAATTGCGCCCGATAGTTCACTCAAGCACGGCGCGGACATTAGGATTGACGAACAGCTATCTTGCAAGGCTGATGGCACTGGACATTTATAATATCCAAAAAGACAGGAGAAGCCCTGGTGGGCGTGGTGTAACGTCAGTACCCTTTTGATCTGAAGACTCGATGGATTCGCTAACGGTATTTTTGTGAATGTAGAATCATCAAGCTTGTCAAGAACTTCCGTTCTCACCCATCCATTCTTCAGTATCCTAATGACCGATTCTATAGCTCAGAACTCCAAACTTGTGGTGACTCTGTGATAGTCCGAAGTCTTGAGAATGCCGAGGTGTTGCAGAAGAAAGGCTTCCCTATAATTTTCCATGGTGTTATTGGCAAAGATACCAGAGAGGAATCGTCTCCGTCGTTCTTTAACATTGATGAAGCTAGCTCGGTGAAGAAATACTGTGAAGAGCTGGTCGAGAATAGGAAGATTGGTATTCGTATGTATTCTTGTTTCTCACAGAAGTGTGAGTCTTGATCCCGTATTAGGTGCCGAGCATATTGGTATCATAACTCCGTATTTCGCACAGGTGTGCAAAATTAAGAGTTTGCTCAATCGGAACCCCAAACTTCAGGGTGCCACAGTCGGCAGCGTTGAAGAGTTTCAAGGCCAGGTGAATATCGTGCCTTGTGTTCTTGGTTCATGTGCCTGATTAAATGTTTCAAGGAACGACGCATCATCATCATATCGACTGTCAGAAGCAATGAAAACTATATTACCTCAGACATCCGTCGGTCTCTCGGTTTCGTTGCCGATGCTCGCCGCTTCAATGGTCTGTATCCATCCCTACTCCGCTTTTTCACTCATTCACGTTGTCCAATAGTTGCTGTTACCCGAGCACAAGCGATGCTCATTGTTATTGGCAACCCTCTTCTTCTTTCACTTGACCCATTGTGGCGAGGTTTTATGAACTATATTTATCTCCGCGGAGGTTGGAAGGGAAAGAAGATTGATTGGGATCCGAATGATCCTATTGATAATCAACTTGGCTCGTATGATGTTCAGAGAAGATTGAAAGTCCAGAGGGACAATGAGGAGATGATAACGAGATTACAGGCGATGATAGCAAGGAGATATACAGACGAAGACCTGGATGTTGATACATTGGATGTTGGAGATGATGGAGATGAGGATGGTACTGTGGGTGCTGTTGAGAGACCCGTTATCAGGGAATACGAATGAAGTGACAATCCTGTCTTGACTGGATGTGGGTTTGTAAATTGAACTCTTGAATTTCGAGGAAGGGGGGCGAGTAATACTAAATGTCATAGTAACCCTGGCCCAGTCCTAAACTGGTGTCGAAAATGGGCTCTTGTTGAGAACGTTCTGGACATTTCTGTATGACATAAGCATCTTAGTAGTCATTAAATATGATTTCTGAGGACTTTTCAGATACCCACGATGCCTTGGTAGAAAGTTACCAGAAACCATGGTTTTTGATTCAGTATCATTATATCACGATGGATTATTTTATTGTTGTGATCAATATGATCAATTTATCACCATCACTCTGCTTAGTCCTCTGAGATAAATCTGGAAATGTTCTTCCTGAACTGATATGTGCCAGCTCAAGCTGCAACAACGATATTTCAGGGATCAAAATAAAGAAATAGGTTCCCTACCCACACCAAACGTCCAGTACTGGAAGCTCTCAGTCTGATATGACCTAAAGTGGAAACAAACCCAGGTTCACGCATCTATATCTATGATGTATGACATACCACAATATAGCACTGACAAGCCCCACCGTATGGTATCTAGTGAGCCTTCCGACAGAATAGTGTATGTCTCGTTGCATACGTTTTAATCAAATCAGGCGCGTAGAAGTAGACCTCGAAATCGGCTATCACTTCCGAGTCGAGTCCATAATTGGAATCTCAGAAATTGTATTATACCCAGGTCCCTTGCGATCGCCCTCTTATTTCCTCCTTCACTCACGGAAATGAGAGCTTCTCGGTACTAGATAAAAAGTGTGCTCCACTACTGTTAGATAAAACATGTCCAGATTAGTGCAAAGGGACAAAATGATCGATCACGCATACTCATGAACCGGTATCACGTACCGAAATATAACATATTACTAAACCCCCTGGTAAGGCAAAATAGGGTTTCCGGCTTCAGAAACTTCCCGGAAGGACGAAATCGGAAGGCAAAAATGAAGGACGGAGGTTTCAAACTAGACCAAGATCGTCATCATGCATATGCCAACAAGGACTAAAAATAATGCCCTCAGTAGCTTAGACTTGTCTCCGATGTGACATACAGTTCCATTTTCGATTTGTCTATCATTGACTGCTGAAATCATAAGATAGTGAGTGGAATACGACTGCGGTGGTATAACAGCGGCCTTGATTGAACGGCATGTGATGTTATGAATATCCCTGGCCTAGAAACCAAACAAGGAACTGCCCGAAACAAGCGAAAAATGCAACAGCTGACTGCAAGGACCTCAGATCAGGGACGAGACGTCGGTTAGGGTAGCCCGGCACAGCCCTGCTACTATATCAGCGATCACCGGGCTGTTGAACGGTACCTTGAAAACATTGTGTACGTGATGACTATGATTCAATGACCCCACCAGCATCGGCTCCAATTTTCTGATCTCACCTGACAATATAGACAGTTAATAATTTACCATTGGTCGCTACTCTGCAATTTCTTAACAGGGTATGTTATGATGTCGCCTGACTTGTGCAAGTTATCACGTAACGCGAATGAGTCCCACTCCCCTATCACCGCAAAGGGACAAGAATAACGCAGGCAACAATCCAGACATGCATAAAGATAGAAATCTTCTCAAACAATCGGAAAGGTACATGGCTGAGAAAAGGATTGATCTGAGATACATGATAAAATTGCATAGAAATGTATACTGTGATGAGCATTGGGATGGGATAGGACAGGTGGTATGTCCCATGAGCATATCAAGGTACCAAAAACGATATATGAGAAGCAATAAACCCTCCGTAACCGAAAACAGTAGCTTCTTCACCAGTGTCCGAGACAACCGTAGAAGCAGGCCATTTCATTGTCATAGAAGCTTAGACTGTCTCAGATGTTGGCGTATCACCATATCTCTCACTATAGTATCCCGATCCAAACCGAGTAATCACAGATAGGTGCCGCAACACAGAGAAAAAGACGAAAGTCAAGGTCAGCATTCCATGTACAGTAAACGATTCCTTACCACTGGCAATAATACCTGATGTTGTAGTCGTATCTGTCACCGACGTACAGAATGCATAAAATTTTCTTGGATTCGGCGAATATTCTCTGTGAATGGCGCTGAACTTGCTCTTCATATCTGGACTCCCTCAAGACTATATATTAAGATAGATGAAAATGAAACTCACATTTCAGTACTGTATCCATATTATTCTCTCTATCTTGATAACTCCTCACGTACTTGGCTATCCGAATCCCGCTAGTCAATTTCTGATGTAGAATATCACATTTGTTGAGGAATAGGACCAGATCGACGTTCGCTAGGAGTTTGTTGGAGCAAACAGCTTTCCAGAGAAGAACAGAATCCTCCAAACGGTTGATTTTTTGGTCTTCTGACAGAGCTTGGTCAAAGGCGGATATTGGCGCTAGAAATATGATAGCATCGACTGTTCGTTTGATCTACATGTGTGCGTATAAGATGAATATAGATGCAGGACATACCATCATCGAAGAAAGGTGCCCATGTAGCTTATTTCAAAACTAGGCATAAGTATAATCATACAATCTATAAGGAGCTTGACGAACTCACGTCTCTAATCAGATAGGCCAAGTTAGCGATAGAAACGATGGCAACAGGACATACCTGACTCCGACTTCCTCCCACATCGACGATTCGCCACTCAGTCCCTGTATCTCTACTCATCGGGACCTCCATCTCAAATTTATACTCTGCAACACCGACAGTCTTGAGTCGAGCCTTCAATACATCGTCTGTACGAACACGATTCATAGGCAAACGTGGAAAAAGACTCACAACATACCGTCTGAAGGCACATATCTTAGCGATATAATTCGATGCAAGTCATTCAGAAAAAAACCACTCTCTTCTTCCAATCTGATTCTCTTCCGTCTGAGCACCTCACGCACTCCAGGATTCTGCCATAATTGAATCATATCTCCGCAGAGCGTATTCAATGTTTCCTGAGCCTCGTTGGTGCCACCGTCGGGATCACTACTACTCCTATTTCCACTTTCAAGCCAACTGCTGTTATCGCTTGATGCCGTCCTATCACTTTCAGCCCCAGAAAGAAAGCTGGGATAGCTGACCCTTGCACGAGCAAGAGCACCTCGCCAGCCCGATGTAGGCCGCACGAATACTTCTTCTCTGCTTGAGGATGCTGGTGTTTTTCCGCCAAAGGTTGTGCTGAAATGGATAGCATTTCCACCGATACTACCATCTCCTAAATGTGTCGGTTCTTCCTCGCTTGGTGGAACCAGTCTACTGATTAACAGTCGTTCGATATGTCTGATGGGTGACAAACGTAATTTAAGGACTTGGATATGATTGGAAGTATACGCCTGCTGTTGGTAATGATGGTGGTACTGATGAAGCTGCGGAGAAGATGGTGAGATGCCAGAAGGGAAGTTGTATTGAGACCTGTAATCAGTCAACTTGTACGCAGATCCCGAAGCGACAGGTGGGTCATAATCCCCATCGAAATCTCTTCCATTACCACCATCTGAGTCAACAGCATGCATGCGATACCGGTGGAGATGCATGTCTGGATGCCGAACTTGGGAAACAGACGCCAAAGGCACAATGCCAGTAGCACCAGGTAAATCCGGTAAAGGTGGATGCTGTGAGAGACTACGTGTATGATTACGAGGCGAGGAATATGGCGAACTTTCGGAGGAGTTGTGTACGTCCAATGCATCAAGAATCGTGCGGATCGATCGCACGATGTTCAACTGAATGACCGCTCGCCATAAAACCCGTTCTTCTCGGAATGCAGTCGGTGTGTACAACCGTTGGAACTCTGTCCTCCTCTTCAGTATCAATTTCAACGCCAAAAAACCATGAACTTACGCCTGAGTGTCGTTGACTTGCCTGTTATATCTGTAAGCACAAGAGATGAGATCAAATAAGCTGACCCACCGGATTCACTCTGGCCCAAGAGCAACAGGCGGACGATGCGTTTCTTGCGGCGAGCAATGCGCTCTGCCTTGATACTGGCGTCTATTGCAGCACTCACATTCCGTGCCTGTTCTTCCCGTGCAAGCCGTACTGCTCTTTGTTCGGGTGTCTCGTCCGTCGGCGGTCGTAGCAGTTCATCGAGGGGGTCAACGGGTACAGGCATTAGAAAAAAGTCAAGCGCAGGGCTTTGGGATCTATCAAGCAAGTTAATTGTAGGCAGTCTTCAACCCTGAGGGTCTTGGGAACTTGTTTGCCAAGGGGTCCATATTAACGGATTCTTCTCACACGTGTTCCCACCCTCCCGCCGAGGAACCATCAGACCCCTTAGCCCCTTTCAGGATATCCCTCTCCAATAAGAAAGCAAAATTATCACATACATCAGTCGGATAATCATATGCACGTACAGATACACAGTGGAAATCTCCATAAGCACGATCTCTCCTATTTCACCCTCTCTTCCCTTTTCTGACTTACCAAGTCGTATGACTACGACAATCAAAACAACCACGGTCCAACTACAACCATCAGTCATTTTCTCAGCAAAAGCCAAGCCAAGCATCGTTGTTTCCCATACTCACCTCGTCCCAGCGATCCCTCAGGTTTAATTTGCAAACAACTTTGGTGAATCAGGTTCAGGGCCTTGACAGCATCGCGGGCTTCGATAACACAAGAAATGTTAATCTCACTAGCACCTTGACTGATCATCTCGATGTTGACATTTCCTTGCGCAAGAGTCGTGAACATCCTCCCTGCAATGCCCACCATGTTCCGCATGTGCTTCCCCACGAGGGACAAGATCGCCATGTCCTTATGCACCGATACCTATAGATCACTATCAGATCAAAATGCCCACTGTGACGTGTCTCGAGGAACTGTGAAAGAGGCACGAATTGCTCCCGAAACAAAAGAGAACACACACCGTTCCACTCTTCTTTAGTTCCCTAATCAACCTATCTAACCGCTTCTGCCCTAACCCGTCCTCAATAGCCATACTCACGTGTACTTCGCTCGTCGTAATCAGATCTACAACGACTCCAAATCTATCCAACGTCGAAAATAGTCCTGCTAGGAAACCATGCGAAACGCTCTTCCTATTCGAATGCACGTTCAATACCACAATGTTCTCTTTAATTGTTACTGCTGTTGGCAATCTTTTCCTGTTCGGTGACGAATCTGCTTCCGCTTCGAGATATGCAGACACAGTTTGGAGCAGCATTGGCGATGTTGATGCCGTCCCCGTTATTAGACTCCCCTCTCCCTCATCCATTCCTGCATCCGCTCCATCAGGACCTGGATGAATAACCGTGCCCCCGCCTCTTGGATTCTCGACGTTCTTTATCCTAATCGGAATCCTTTTCCTAATAACCTGTTCCATTGTAAACGGATGAATGACCTCGCTCCCGTAATACGTCAACTCCGCTGCCTCATCGGGTGAAATGATTGGTATCAGTCTGGCCGTCAAGACCTTCCTTGGATCAGCAGTAAAAACCCCGTCTACTTCTTTCCATATTTGGAGCTCAGAGGCGGAGAGGCCTACGGATAGGAGGGCAGAGCAGAGGTCGGTGTAACCTCGGCCAACCTGGCGGAGAAGAGAGCCGGGGACCGGGCCAAAGAAACCTATTTCAATGTCATTAATTTAGTTCCGCAGGGAAGAGATGAAAACACGCGGAAGAGAGAGGGGTGTATCAGTTTGAAAAAGAGGACGCTTACCGGTGACAACAGGTACACGTGGTGCACATTGTTCGACTCGTTCGCCCAAAGCAACCGTAAGTCTATCATAGAAGTTTTGGTCCAGCGCTGTCGAATCATCCATGTCAAAAACATCTGTTGGAACTATATCCTCTAATGAAACGTATTCAGCGTCTATGCCCTGTTAAATGAAGCAGAGCATGATGATTAAGTTAGATTAGCTTATTGTTGTAATGAATTGTACGTACGCGATCCCGAAGTATAGTAGTCATCATTTTACATGCTAGCTTTTCTCCAAGCCCTATGACTGTGTCTCTCGATCGTGGTGATATTTCATCAACGAACTACACTGACACGATCAATGATAACAATCACTCAAAAGAGCCAAACGTGCCTTGAGCGCATACAGAAAGCTTGTCAGCCAGTCGCAATCGCGTTCAATCTCCTCTTCCAATTCTCGCAAAATCTCCTCATGCTTTGTCACACATTCCCTAGCAGCATTCAAATGTTCCTGTCTCAACAGTTCCACTGTATTCACAAAATCCGGGACTTGATGCACCTTCTCTCCCTTCTCTCCCTTTCCAGTGATTGGTGTGAATGTCAAGTTGCCACGAAAGTCAGACGATGATCGACTTATAGGGCTTGACGGTGGCGATTGCGATACCGATCTATGGTTTGGAGTCATACCGTAAACACCAAAAAGACCGCGAGTGACAGGTGTAACAGTCCCGGTGCCAGGATTTTCGGGAAGAGAATTCTTGTTGCCACCGTTGCCACTGCTGTTTGAACTGTCACGACGAAGAGCCTCGGCAGAGGCGCGAAGAAGCAGGTTTGTTGTGCCCGATGTTTTTGTTGAACCCGACCGAGCGGAGCAGACGAGTGCGACTTTGTGCTGGTCAATATAACCCCTGTTTGTGTTGTATGATTTACAAGTGAGCATGTACGCGCGGTTGTACAGTAAAATGGAAAAGTAGAATCATCGAATAGAAAAAAAGCGAACATCGTCAGTTGTGCTCTCTCAAACAGCGTAAATGTACTCACGCGACGATGTCCTCAGCAATTCTGACTGCAAATTTTCCGACGCTCGTACCCCCATACTTTTGGACCAGCCATTTTGCAAAGGGATCTATCGTATTTTGATGCAAATTTGGAGGGGTAAGGAGACCTGAGGAAGACGGAGATGACGAAGAAGGATCTGTCAACATTGTTTGATCGCAAATCAAAAACCTTATATCCTTCTGGGTTTTTGACAGTCAGGGTATCAGAGGATCCAGATCAAGACTAGATTCTAGGATAGAGTGACAAGCTCTTGGTGAGTGAAATTTGCTTTGTCGGGTACTTGGTCATTAATGGGATATCTAATCACATGATCACAAAATCAAGATCATGAAATTTTTATTATTATCAAAATCTCAAATCATGATGGCTGAGACGTAGATGAAATTGTAACAAATTGATGACCCCCCAAAAAAAGCTGGGATACTCTTTCATTGTAGTTCGAGTGCACGCGTGCCCATTTCTGGTAAGATGCCTACAACAACAGATGATTCCGGTAGTCTCCGTCGGCTTCCATTGAGCTTACTCTAAGAAACGAACAGTAGTATTTTTGAATTTCGTTATACCAGAACGTTCATACCTATATGGTGCACGAATCAGACTTTTAAGCTGTCTTTCCGAAATTAAGCTTGAGTTGACATCCAGGTATTAGTTAGACTCCCGTGACGGATAATTTAATTGATGTACTTCCAGAAACTAGGGATAACATCCTCATCCGTCGTTCAATAAATACATGTGTACGGCATAAATGGCTGGAGAGATTGTTCAGCCCTCATGAATTATTCACCATAGCAGATATCTATCACGATAACGATCGAAGAACCTATCGTTCTTGATCCTCGAGATTCTTATCAGAGTAATCAGGGTCGGCTCTGCACTTTTGGGTGACATGGGGGCGATCCTGACGGGATATGACTTAGATACCGTAAATATCGTATGGGCCGCAGCATTCATCAAGCATTCATCATCACACTACTTATGAAAGCTGTTTTTTTAAACCCAGCAATCACTCGCACTCCATATGAGCATGGTCTTGGCTGCACCCGAAGAGCTCCTCACAGCAATGAGATAAGGTGACAAGACAAATGTAACCCATCCCAAACGATGAGACCTTGCAAAATGCTTCTGTTCCAGCTACAACTTCTGTAAACTTGCACTCGATCAATATTTAGGAAATGCTAAAGATATTAACTGACAGACTTAAGGAATGATTCAAAAGTATATATCATAGGTCACCAACTGCCTTGGGATGACACAGAAAGATAGCTAGTACCAAGATCATTATCGTGGCCTTTCAGGGTGAAGTATATTGTTACTACACGTCACGTCACACAACATTGAGACGCGTCATTGCCTAATTTACGCTCTCCTTCATATCCACGTCCATGGCCGCCGTCGCAGTACGAGCACCATCCACTCAGTCTTGTATCAAGCAGTATTATAAGGCAAAGATAGAGTCTGCAGAGCTTCTTATCAACCAGAAAACCCAAAATTTACGTCGATTGGAGGCTCAGCGAAATGCACTGAATGCTCGGGGTAATGCGTGCTTTCGTCGAACGGATGAACTGTTTATACTAAGCTTGTATCCTAGTGCGGCTTCTGAGAGAAGAACTTCAGCTGCTGCAGGAGCCAGGCAGTTATGTTGGAGAAGTCGTGAAGGTCATGGGCAAGAACAAAGTCTTGGTGAAAGTACAACCGGAGGGCAAATATAGTGAGCCTTAACGATTGATCTTTGTCAGGATCATGAACTCAGTTATCACTTTTGAGTTGTCGACATCGATTCAGACATTGAACTCGGTGCACTTCAACCTACTTATCGAGTAGCTCTCCGTTCAGATTCATACACCATCCACAAGATTCTACCAAACAAAGTTGATCCTCTGGTGTCGCTGATGATGGTTGAGAAAGTACCTGACAGCACATACGAAATGGTCGGTGGTCTGGATAAACAAATTAAAGAAATCAAGGAAGTCATTGAACTCCCTGTGAAACATCCAGAACTATTCGAGGCATTGGGTATCGCCCAACCCAAGGGCGTCCTTCTATACGGCCCTCCTGGAACGGGGAAGACACTTCTGGCACGAGCTGTCGCCCATCATACTGATTGCAAGTTCATCCGTGTCAGTGGCAGCGAACTTGTGCAGAAGTACATTGGCGAGGGTAGTCGCATGGTCAGAGAACTTTTCGTAATGGCGCGAGAGCATGCGCCAAGTATCATTTTCATGGACGAAATTGATTCTATTGGAAGTTCGAGAGGAGAGAGCGGGAGTGGTGGGGGTGATTCAGAAGTGCAGCGGACTATGTTGGAGCTTCTCAACCAACTCGATGGCTTCGAGTCGACCAAGAATATCAAGGTCATCATGGCCACAAACCGAATTGGTACGTCTTCCTCTCACTCCTTTTCAATGAAGTTATTCTTGCTCAGCTGCATGCCATAGACATTTTGGATTCTGCTCTGCTGCGGCCGGGGCGAATTGATCGTAAGATTGAATTCCCTCCTCCAGGCCCTGAGGCACGTGTATCAATCCTTCGCATTCACTCTCGAAAAGTGTGTATCCTCTCTCTCAGAAGCATGCGGACGCCCGTTCAATAGGTATCAATAGATGTCACTACAACGCGGGATTGACCTGCATGCATTGGCGGAGAAAATGGGACAATGTTCTGGCGCAGAAGTTCGTGGTATCTGCACAGAAGCAGGTGCACCTTCCATCTTCCATCTTTTCTGATGGGTCTTGCTTATTTATAACTCATGCAGGCATGTACGCCCTTCGAGAACGACGACAACACGTTACACAAGAGGACTTTGAATTTGCTGTTGCAAAGGTCAGTCGGTTCTCCCAAGATTTTTGTGGTCGAAATTAATCGTTTTTCTTCTACCAGGTCTTGAAAAAGAATCAAGAGGGCAATACTTCAGTTAACAAATTATTCTCATAGGTGTATACTACTTAGTTGGTACTGGATTAGGTTTCTCCAACGCATATCCCACTTTATCACTGTTCGTTTCCTTATACGATTGCTCTAGACCGATTCATCCGATAAAAGATATGATCCCGGTGGGAATATAAAAGGGCTGTGTATCGTGGACTGGCGCCTACCACTTTCTCTCTGGTTTCTCGATGAAGAATTGTCCAAATCTACTTACCACCGGATCGTGCAATGATCCAGCCTGCTCTCTTAATCACAATGTCCTCGCGTGCGACGTGTGCAGTCGAGTGTGTCGGGGCATTCACAGTTATAACGCACATTTAAAAACCAAGAAACACCTTTCCAGAGCTGCGGGGACTACCTCCCATGGTCTGATATACTGTCCGACATGCAAGCGCTCAATGCCATCTATTTCATGGTCGTCGCATAAGAAAGGGAAAAAGCATGCCAGGAAAGCTCAATCTCTTGGGGTGTCCGTTCAGGTCAAACCCGAAACTGACATTCCTCCCGAGAGTCAGAGCACTCACCAGTTCTGTCCTACCTGCCAGATATACGTCGCTCACCATGATTGGTCTCAACATGCCAAAAGTCGCAGGCATCAACGCGGTCAAGAATACACCGCATTCAAAATGGCACAAAGTGAGGCAGAAAAGGACAAGAACGATGTTGCAATTCAGGGTGATCTGAATTTCAATGTTGTTGAGCCCACTACTGCCAGGACGGGTGTTACAAAAACCATCGATATCCGTTCGACTGCCCCCCTCAGTAAGATCAATCTTAAATCGGCCAAGCTGAGTGCGGAGATTGGGTCTTCGCGTCGGAGAATAGTCTCACCGTGGGTTATTTCTTCTGATTATTTACGACTGCCAATAGTTTGCTTAGATTCACTGTGACCATTGAGGGAACTAATTATCAGCTGTCCATGAGCCGAACTATCAAGATTATGGTCAAGTTCAAGCAGGAGTTTATTGGTCGTTATCAAGACAGACTCGAAGTTCAATTCGAGGACGTTGCTTTGAAAAAGCAATTCATCATCTCCCGGATGGTCGGAGCTATTGTTGGCGACGCCTCTGTGCATGACATACTGAGGCCTCGAGCACCTTATGTTCCTCATGTGCGAGCTCCCCGAGAACCGGAACTTAAAGTCATCGAAGGCGTTAAGCCGCCTGCCCAGAAAGCTATCCCATATGTTTCAAAACTCCCGAAAGCTCCCATTCCTCAACATCTTGTGTCAACACTCACAACGTCTTCTGCTGCTTCGAGAGAGAATATCCAGGCAATCGAACGTGCATTCTTGCCCAAGTTACTTGATGCAGAATCGCATGGCCGCTTTTTCAAAATTCTGTTGTGGATCGAGGAATTCAAGATGGAGTATGCTTTTCATTTGTTTTCCGATTTTTTTTCATGCTGTTCTAGACAGGATCTCGAGCGTTATGATATGGTTGATTCAACTTTGATTAGAAATCTACCATTTTACCAGTAAGTTTGCAAGTTCTTTTGGATCCTAGGCATGACGCTCTTGCAGTCTTCCGGTTCCGGGTTTAGCGGAGAAACGGCCAAGTGTTTTGATTGGTACGTCAAATGCTTCTACAAACCTCTTCAACAGTCTGAGTCCTTCCAGGCGATCGCATCCTCGTCCGTAAGCAGAACGCTGAACAAGGGCACTGGTACGAAGGTCATGTGCACTTTGTCCATCAAAGTGAAGTTGGTCTCCGATTCCATGAATCATTTGGCGGCTGGAAATCGAATCAAAAGTACCATGTTCGCTTCAAACTCAACCGTATCCCGGTCAAGCGCCAGCATCAGGCTCTCGCTACGGCTTTCACTGAGTCTCGTATTTTGTTCCCAAATTCTTCTCATATTCCAATGACCCCAACCCCTCGCCCACCTAATAAATTTTTCAATCCTCTCATTGGGAGCAACCCACCACAAATCTCTGCTGTCGCAGGTATACTCAATGCCCCACCCGGGTCACTGCCGTTTATCATATTTGGACCGTACGTATCCATTTAGTTTTCCCATCTTGGACATCACTAATAGATTGATTATTCAGACCTGGGACAGGGAAAACGATCACTATAGTTGAGGCTATTAAGCAGTTGCTTAAGAAAGATACGAATATCAAGATCCTAGCATGTGCTCCATCTAATTCTGCTGCTGATCTGATTGCATTGCGCCTCCGCGACACCATTCCAAAGAAACAGATGTTCCGCCTATACGCCCCCTCTCGCTACAAAAATCAGGTCCCTGATGAACTGGAACCTTACACATATTACTGCAGTGATCTTGACGATCGGCCCTCTTTCAGCGTACCTCCTTTTGCTGTCATGAAACGGTTTCGAGTCATCGTCTCTACATGTATTTCTGCGGCCATGCTGACTGGTATTGGGATGACTCGTGGCCACTTCACCCATATTTTCGTCGACGAGGCTGGACAAGCCACTGAGCCCGAAGTATTTGTCTCTGTAAAAGCTTTGGCAGATACAGCAACCAATGTAGTTTTATCGGGTGATCCCAAACAACTTGGGCCTATAATTCGTTCCGATATTGCGTGTAGGCTCGGTCTCGAGATCAGTTACCTCGAGCGTTTGATGGCACGTTCACCGTATGATCTGCAGAACGGCTCGGGAAAAAGGTAGGGTTTGGGATAGATCTTCTTCGGCCCATGTTTGTTGACTCTTGAATTAGTATTGTCAAGCTTGTTCAGAACTTCCGGTCCCATGAGGCCATTCTCAGATTCCCGAACGAACACTTCTATGGAGGTGATCTCATACCAAGGGCACCCTCTCAAGATATCAATACCTACCTTGGTTCATCCTATCTTCCCAACAAGAAATTCCCTATTGTGTTTCACGCTATGTTCGGGAAGGATGACAGAGAAGCCTCTTCTCCTTCGTTCTTCAATATAGACGAAGTGATTCAAGTAAAGCTGTATGTGGGACAATTGAAGGAGGACCGTACTTTCCGAACGCGTTTGTTTTTTTTCCTATTTCACTATGAGTTGAAATTCAAGATGGTTCACAGGCGAACAGGATATTGGTGTCATTGCACCTTACCATGCCCAATGTAAGAGGATTCGTCAGCAACTTGATGCTGGATCTAGCGAAGTCAAAGTCGGTTCTGTCGAGGAATTCCAGGGTCAGGTAAGCCCTGAAACGAAGCTTTGACAACTCGGTTATCTCATGAGGTTTGACAGGAACGCAAAGTCATCATCATTTCAACAGTACGAAGCAGCAAAGAGTTCGTGTCCTATGACATTCGTCACACCCTTGGATTCATCGCCAGTCCGCGGCGCTTCAATGGTAACAACATGTCTCTGACCTATGGCGTGAGATGTACTGACCTGAACGCCAATTAGTCTCCGTTACCAGGGCCAAATCTCTCCTTATTATTATCGGTGATCCCAATGTTCTTGGGCTGGATCCTCTTTGGAGGGCATTCCTCAACTACATACATAATAACGGCGGTTGGAAAGGACCCAATATTCCATGGGATCCTTCTGAGCCTGTTGATAAGGCTGGTGGGTATGATGTTGCAGCTAGAAATACTGCAGTTCTAGATATGAATGACTTCACTCGCCGATTGGAAAGCCAAACAATGGAAGGTGTTGAAGAGGACTTGGATGCAGGCGTCGATAAACCCTGGCGTGAGATGGAATAGGTTTGCACAGATATTTACATAATGTATTTATATCTCTTGTACAACAAAACCAAATATTGACTTCAACAATTGCAGCGCTCGTTCTGATCAATGATCCTCGCATCATATGTACAATCACGACTGTTGCATTATACTTCGATTTGCGATATTTGTGGTCTTGTTTATTCTCCCTTCAAACCCAGCTCGCACCTCAGTCACGTAAAAAAAGGCGTATGAGATATTTGGTCATCTCAAGAGAAAAATTTATATCGCAGCAGAACAGGATGTACCCGAGATGATATGCACCAACACTATAGTGTGAAGGCTCCCACAGTCAATATCCAATCAAAACTTAACTTATGATCCATTGGTTGATTAGCTCCTAGACATCAGGATCATAACACAACCCGTGAATAACTTCAGTATATGCAAAAAAGAAATCAAAGCGTCATCGTTCAAAGTGGACGAGCCCCTGAAACACGCTCAATCACGCTTTCACAACTCTGGTCGCGCACCACACTCGGCCATCCGACATTTACGGACCGAAAGAAAGAAGTTACATGGGAAGATTATGATGCAGTGCAAATGGATGAGGTAAAGCAGGCTCGTGAGTGACCACAAAA
>Ga0153948_1000855_pt1 | contig 16473 bp, 9 predicted proteins | sample TSNJ032MetaG_FD_104696 | JGI IMG/M metagenome (GOLD analysis project Ga0153948, IMG submission 104696) | Attine ant fungus gardens microbial communities from New Jersey, USA - TSNJ032 MetaG | ecosystem: Host-associated > Fungi > Mycelium > Unclassified | place: USA: New Jersey, Wharton State...
TGTATTACGCGCAGGAGTTTAAGCAATACGCTACCGATGCCCTTTTGATGATGGGGGCGCTGCTTATTTTTCAAAAGACAGATATCGCCAAGCTTAGCTGTAAAAAAGCTTTTCTGTACGGCTGCGCTGCCTTCACGGCTTTTCTTTTTTCAATGCCTGTTGCCTTTGCAGTGGGGGCTTTTGTTTTATATTCACTTCCCGAAATGACTAAAGAAAAGATGAAAAAAATAGCGGCCTTCCTCGCGCCTTTTATTTGTCTGGGGCCTTTTTATTATGTCTTCTCTCTTGCTCCGGCAAAAGACATTATGCTTAAAAGCTTTGCGCCGATGTGGTATGAAGGTTTCCTTATCGCGCATCCGTATAGTGTGTGGTTAATTTTAAGGGGCAATCTCGAATACTTCTTTACGCCTAATTTCTATAACTCCAACCTTGTAGTTCTTGGAATTATAATCCTCTTAGGGGGTTTCGGGTTTGCCATGGAATCAGTTTGGGGGGAAAGAAAAAACAAAGTCATCTCACTCTCCCTTCTTGTAATACTTTGCGCAGCTGCGGCGTCCGCACTGCATATGTACCCGCTAAAAGCAAGGGTTATGCTCTATATTCTGCCTGTTCTCATTTGTCTTTTTGTTAAACCCCTGGATTCGCTCTCTATCCGCAAAAAGATAACAGGCTTTGTGATAATAGCCATAACCGTCTTTTGTTTTTCTGATTACACGCCAAAGTACATTGGGCAGTTTTTTGATAAGAATATTTTTGAAAACAGGAACGCCAGAGGGGCTATGGAGTTTTTGTCTTCGGGTTTTAAGCCCGAAGAATATATTGTATACAATGAAAATTCTATGGCGATGTACAGATACTATTCAAAATACTTTAACTTAAAGACGGAGAACGTGTACCAGATAGAATTGAGAGAGTATCAGGAAGACGTATATAAAGGGATGTTGGATAAGCTGCCGAAAGGGAAATCTTATTGGTTTTACTACGCACATGACAGAAAGAATAAGCCTACTATACCCTGGGTTAAAAAATGGGCTGCAAAAAACGGAAAAATTTTGGATGAGTACTACGACAAAGACTCTTATGTGATGCACCTTGAACTTTAGCATGTTAAAATAAGTCATCAGGTGATGTGAAAATATTATTTTTTGGTTTAGTCTGTATTAAAAAAGGAGTTGGTATGAGTTTAATTGATGTCAATCTGGATAAGTGTATTAAATGCGGACTTTGCGTTAAAGTATGTCCTCTCGGAATAATTGAAACAGGAGCTGACTGCTTTCCCGAAAGCTTTTGGGAAGGGTGTATTGCCTGCGGCCATTGCGTTGCCGTATGTCCAACTGCCGCTATTGACAATAAACTTGCACCGTTGAAAAACCAAAAGCCGCGAGACAAGGCTAATGACATCACGTCTAAACAAGCGGAAGAGTTTTTGCGCTCAAGACGTTCCATAAGATGGTTTAAAGACAAGACACCTTCAAACGAAGAGATTGAAAAAGTTCTCGATATAGCACGTTACGCGCCTACAGGAAAAAATACTCAGGGGATTTCGTATTTAGTTGTCAAAGACAAAAAAATACTTTCCGAAATCACAAGAGTTATTGTTGATTTTATGGAAGAGTTTACCAAAAAACTTGAAGACCCCTCTGCAATTATTCAGGCACAAAACCGCATTGAAAAATATCGTAAACATAAAAAAGATATTGTTCTTCTGGGGGCGCCTGTACTTATTTTGGCACTAGGTAATAAAAATAACCGTTTTAAAAAGAACAGCTCTGACCTTGCCATGTTATACGCGCAGCTTTATGCCCCGACAATCGGCCTTGGAACCTGCTGGGCAGGAATATTTGAAGCGGCAGCGTCTTCCGGTTATGAGCCTTTAATGAAAATGTTAAATATTTCCGATGAGAAAGAGATAACGGCTGCAACTATGCTGGGCTATCCGCAATACGAACACCGGAGACTGGTAGACAGAAATCCTGCGGTTATTGAGTGGTTAAAGTAGGTTAAAATGGCTTGAACCAATCACGCTTTGTTTTTTATAAGATTGCAAACCCATTGAGGTTGTGTATGGCGGACAAATAGCAGTCAGATGGGACGACAAATGGACTAACGCCTCTGGCAAATGTCAGCAGTTTAAAGTGGCAACTTGTACCTAGCAGGCATTAAAGTATTGCGCGGAAATCACACCAAAGAGAAAATTTTTCTTTTTAGTCAACTTAAAACCCTTGTCTTCAACTATTTTAATAAGCCTATCGGGCGTAAAAAATGTTTCTTTTGACTGAATAAGGTAAGCCCATGTGTCTTTATCTTTTACAAAAGGGATAACGAGAAGCTTTATAACAAGTTTGAAGAGAGTATTAAGAAATTCAGGTGATTCTCCAAAGTCCAGATGCATAAACACGCCGTCTTTTTTTAAAACTCTGTGCGCTTCATATAGTACTTTACTGTAATTTTCAATATTTCTAAGCCCGAAAGATATTGTAACAGCGTCGAAGTAGTTATCTTCAAAATGCAAATCGCAGCAGTCTTGCAATGAAAAATCTATATCGGGATATTTTGAAGCGGCGATAGATAACATTTTTTCAGAAAAATCTACGGCAAATACATCCGAGTCAGGAAATCTTTGTTTTATGAACCCTGCAATATCTCCTGTCCCAGTACATAAATCAAGAATTTTACTGCCTTGTTTCATATTAAGTTCATTTACAGCAAACTTTTTTATAATTTTATGCAGGCCAAAAGATATTATTGTATTAAAAAAATCATACCTTTGCGCGAGGTCGTTAAACATCGATTTAATATTTTCGGGTATTTTATCAGAGTTCATTAAGTAATTTTATCATTAAATTTACAGCGGTAATTTTTTCAATCCAAATATTGAAGATTGTTGATTTACTATTTTTTGAATAAATAACCAGAAATATAGATATAAATACGCAGTCAGTTTGAGACTTTGTCGCAACCACTTTGAGACTTTTTGGACACCTTGATAAAAAAATACTTAAAAAATTAACCTCAATCTGATAGTTTATCAATTAATTTAAAGTACCATTTTAGCGGGCCTTCTTCTTGTTTTTTCTTATAAGCAATCTGTTCTTCTTTAGACATTTCTTTAAACGGCATACCTGTAAGGGCACGGCAAGTAATATCCGTTAGTAATGTACAGGCAAAAGTTACACCCGCAGCTTTGAGAAGTGAGCCGTTGTATTGTTTTGCAAATATTCCGTTTATAGCACCGATTATAGTGCCCTGAACTATCATCCTGTAGAATTTATTTATGCCTCTTATTTTAGAATCCTTGTCGGCTTCTTCTTCAGTTTTGCCTAGATTTATACTATTGTTTCTTTCATCTGTCATATTGAAGCCGATGCCTGTCAATGCGCCTAATGTTTGGGCTATAACACCTGTTGCAGAATTATCCAGTTTAGAAGAGATATTGCTGTTTGAAATCAAGCGCATCTTTTTAACATAATTGCCAAAGTTTTCCGTCAAATCGTATGACCCGCCCTTGGCAAGCATTTTATTTTCAATATCTTGGTATTCTTTAAATTTTAAGAATATATTTTTAAAGTCATAGATATCACTAAGGCCGCCATCTTGCACTTTTACAACAGACTTTTTAATTAATCCCGTGGTCTCGGCGAGCTGCTTTGCAATTTTGTACGGATAGGTTATAACGTTTTTAACAAATTTAAATGGAGCCAACAGTGCTTCGCATAGTTTCTTAACAGGGATTTCAACTCCGAGAGGCTTTATTGTTTTAAGGCGTGTGCCTATATATATTTTTGCATCTTCACTATTTCCTCCAATCCTCAAAAGAGCTTTTTCAGCTTTTTCAAAAGCTTTTTGAGTTTTTTCTATTATGTTGTCAGCAAGGCTTAATTCCTTAGACTTATATAGTTCGTCATATATTTTTCCGATGTCTTTCTTGTTGGCGTATACTTCTTCAATCGTTTTTTCATTAAACCATTTTTTTAGGGATTCCACGGATTTATTAATATTTTCCCCTAAAGGCGTTTTATCGAGTTTGCCTTTCGCAAATCTGAGTGTGAAGCCTGCAGCAATAATTCCTGTACAAGCCAGAGCTATGTTCTTAAGAGTCAGAATGTGTTTCTTTTGTTTTTTCGCTTCATGTGAATTATTGGCTTTCTTTTTAACTATATTTTGAACTATGGCATTATTTGGACTTAAAGGAGTATTCGGGTGTGCAGGAAGATAAATACCATCGCTGTTCACAATTAAACCAGCATTTTTTGCTAAATTATTAAACTCTTGAATATTTTCTGTATTAAGTTTTGCAGCCACTGTATTTTGTTGTGGCACAGGGATTTTGGTTAGAGGCGTTTTTGTCATAAGTCTTGAAAGAATATTCCAAGAAAAACCTATAGCAGCACCTACAATAGGGGCAAACATTTTATTGGTATTTGCTGCTTTGGCGCAAACGCCAAGTATTGTGAACTGAACCAGTGCTTCACCCAAATTCGCTATTATTTCTTGTTTTTGTTTCTGCTTGGCGTATTTTGTTGCCTCATCCCCTGTTTTATCTTTCATTTTGGCTTTATTCAGATAATCGTGATAGAGAAAAGTTGCCACAGTAAAGCCCGATACTATTCTTGTCCAAAATCTTTCGTGCTTTGTCCCGTATTCAGGTTTACCAAAACCCATGGACTCATTTAAGATTTTGTTAAAATCGTTCTTAACTTTGGCACAAACATTTTTGCAAACATCATCACAGCCTTCAAGTGATATTTCTTTTCCGTCGGGTAAATACCTTTTTAATAAACTTGTGCCATTTTCATACATTCCTTCAAGTGCAGAAACACCTCTCTTCAAAGCTGTATCGTTTTTGTACCATTTTAAAAGTCCGGAGTTATCGAGTCTTTTAAAAAGTCCCGTATTTGGAAATTTGGCGCTAAGATGTTCTGATGCCGAATTTAGAACTCCTATCGGGATTTTTCCTATATCTTTTACATTCTCCAGAAGTTTTTGCCCGAATTTTTGGGGCAATATTTCAAGTACTCCCTCTGTCTCTCTTACAAATTTTGAAGCGTTTTTATGTTCGAGAATATCCTTTGAAGTGTTTGAAATTATTTGATTAACACCGCAGTCCAGAAGTTTTTTTGCCTTTTTAAGCTCGTCAATCGAAAGTGTCCTTGACGTTTTGTCTTTTGCACTCTTAAAAAGATTATTAAAAAATACTGATGGCAATCTCACTTCTTTAATGCTGCCTGTTTTTAATAATTGTCGACACAAAAAAGAAGCGGTGTGAAAATAAAAATTGCTCTAAAATTTAGTTTTGTTGTTAAAATGTTACATTATATTTGAATAATAGAAATTATTGAGCTGAATTTGCTATTATATCTCTAATACGGCGTTCTTCGTATTCTTCCTCTGAAAGAGTACCTTCCCTGCTTGAAATATAAGATGAGCTTTTAGCTATTGTGCCGTCAAGTTTTTCTTGGATAGTTTTTATAATTCCACCAAGCATTTCAGCCCTATCTTTAATATGTATATCTTTAAGCATATTCATTCTTTTTATGGCATCATAATGAAATTCAACTTTTTTAAGTTTCTCTGTATTTGCTTCCATATATTCATTATCAAATTCACCCTGCAAAGTTCCGTCTTTTTCTGTTCGGATTATTATGCTTGGCTCTTCCTTTACCATATTGTATAACATATCAGAATTCCACTGCGGTGCATCTGTTAAAAGTTTTTTCATTTCAGCATCTGCATTTCGGTCTGCAAACTTGCCGAAATTGACATTATTTTTTGACCCTAAAGTAGAGCCTGTATAAGCAGTAATCCCTGTTATTCTCATTTTTTTCCCTTCATCCCCTAAAGCGGGTCTATTATTAAATCACAAAATAAAGTTTATACAATAGCTGTGTTTTACATTAGTTGCTCAACAAAATTATAGATGGCTGTCAGTTTTGCTCGGTCACGTTTAAGAAATTTTATTTTTTTATTTATTTCCCTTGCCATTTCACTAAGGTTGCTTTCTTGAAAATTAAATAAGTCTTTCATACTTATTTTTAGGACGTCTGCAAATTTTTCTAACGTTTCGGATTTTGGAAAGCTTGCACCTGTTTCTATCTGAGACAAAGAAGTGATGGAAAGATTAACCAATTCAGCAAGTTTTTCTTGCGACAAGCCTTTTGCTTTCCTGAGTTCAGTAAGCCTTTTACCGAACTGTTTTTTGAGTGTAACTTTAACCATTAGCTGTCCTTATATTAAATACTAACGGATTAAAACTAAAATTTAATTACCTGTTGGTTATTGCTCATGTAACCAATAGTTAAAGTTAGCGGCTAATTTAAATAACCAGAATCTCTGTAAGAGTAGTAATAATGCTTAATATAATATTAAAAAATGTAACAAAAAAATTACAAACGTAGCAAAAAGTAACATGTCGACGTGTTACATAAAAGTCAGGTATTTTTAATATCGAGTAAAGGAATGTGCACAATTGATAATCAAATCCATTCAAAGCTATACAAATGCGAATAGCTTAAAAAACTCAAACAATAATTACTCTTACAGCAAAAACAGAATAACATTCAAAGGCGCTTTGGAAGATGAGTTTTTTAGAGCGTCAAAATCGGGTGATTTCAGTACTCAATTAAGAAACTTAAAAGATTTGAAATTTGATGTAAATGAAATTGACCCTGAAACAGGGAGTAATTTTTTGCATTTTGCATTAAAGAGCGGCAATAAATCTATTATAAATCAAGCCTTAATCTTGTTTAGCAGAAAAGCGGTTAATGATAGCAATTTAGCTGATACGATTATAAATAAATCTGATAATAGCGACAAAAAACCTTATGACTATACAGAAGATACCGCTGTAATTAATAATTTACAGAGATTAACAGGTAAAGAAATCGCGTCTACATCTGTTATAAAAACGGAACCAACACCCGAAAAAGTACCTGAAACAGTACAGGACAACAAATTAAATGAATTACCTGCAGGCACGGTAATTAAAGTCCCGTCTTTAGATGATGAAGATGAGGAAGTCTTGGATATTAAACCTATTCAATTACCAGAGACTCCATTAAGCTTAGTTTCTCTTCCTCTTATTGAAATAGCAGGGCATAATGCTGCGAAAGAAATTTTAATTAATCGTATAGTAAAACCGATTAGTGAAGGAAGACAAGTTGTTGACAGCGGATTTTTAATACACGATAACAGTAGTAACGGAAAAACATTTTTACTTGATTCATTGGAAAAATCTCTTAACAGAACAAGAATTGATGCTGAAACTTTTGGAAGCCTTATGGATGATGCGGTAATAAATTCAAACGGTGATAGGGAAAAGCAAAAAAAGGACAAAGCTAATATAATTTCGCAAAATATAATACAAGTTGCGGGAGTGCAAGAACTTGAAATAGCGATAGGTTATGCACGAGAAAATTATAAAAGTGCAGGGCAGCAAGCAATTATATTTGTGGATGAAATTAAAGGTTTGTTACCTGATGTTGCGGCACCGAGTTCCAAGGAAGTTACATATATAGAACAACTGATTGAAAATTCTGCATCTAGAGGGTTTGTCTTGGTGGCTACAACAAGAGAAAAGGATGCAATAAAACCTGAATCTGTCCGTAAGGGGAGATTTGACGAGCATATTGAGCTTAAACTACCTAATGACAAAGAGCGTGAAGAGGTTATCAAAAAATATTTTACGGGTAGTTCAGTTTTGTCGGATAAAGAATTTATTTCATTTGTAAAATTGACATCAGGTTTTTCATACCTAAATTTAGTAAAATTTTTGAACAAAATAGAAGAAAGTGACTCAGCCGACTTTGAACATATAAAAAACAGATTGCAGAAGTATGCCAAGGAAAATGGATTAGGTAAACTATCAGATAAGGGAACAACTGTAAATTTTGATCCCGTTGATTTACCAAGAGAACAAATAGATAGACCCAAAAATTTTAGTGATGTTGCCGGAATGAATGATGTAAAATACAAATTTCAAAAACTGCTAATAAATCGATTAAAACCTGAAGCCATAGATAGGTTTAAAAAACATGGAAATCTTCCCCCTATCACAGCAGGGTTTGTTCTACACGGTGCCCCCGGAACAGGAAAAACATATATAGCCAAATCTCTTGCCGGTGAAATGGGAATACCACTTTATAAGATGGATTCAGCAACTATTAAAGATAAGTGGGTTGGGGAATCAGAAAAAAAAGTAAAAAGAATATTTGACCAATTAGAGAAAAAATTCGAAGAAACGGGTGAATACAGCATTTTATTTATAGACGAAGCAGACGATCTTTTAGCTAAAAGAGAAAATTCAAGCGAATCAAACTCGAAATTAGTAAATCTGTTTTTACAAAGAATAGAAGGTTCCGCCAAAAGAGGGGTTATTGTCATTACTGCTACAAATTTCAAGGATAAATTAGATAGCGCTATCCTTAGCAGATTGGGAACTCCAATAGAAATTTCCTTACCGGACGCAGAATTAAGAAAGTCAATGATAAATTTGGAGTTTAGTAGGGTTCCTGAAATTACCGGAAATATATCTGAGGATGAAAGAAATGAATTAGCATCAAGGTTAAGCGGTTTTACTTCAAGAGATATTGATTATATTCTTACATCAACAATAGGTGATCGTATCAGTGAAAGTGAAGAGCCATTGACCGCCGCTGATTTTAAAAGGGAAATTAATAAATTTGCTCAAGAACATGGTTTACCTGAAATCAATGACCGAAATAAGACATCGGCTTATGACACATTTTTAAAACGGGTAAAAATTTCAAGTGATGACCCTCAGACTTTAGATGATTTAGGTGGGATGAAGGAAGTAAAAGAGAAATTGCTTGAAGCAGTTAGTTTCGAAGCCAGTAATCCGGATATAGCTGAGAGATTAAAAAGAAATAGAGCCGGAAATCCAAGCAGTGTACTCCTATATGGAGAGCCTGGATGTGGTAAGACATTTATAATGAAAGCAGTTGCAGCCCATTTAAATTTACCGTTATACGAATTTAAATTGAGTGAACAAGGAAGCATGTATATACACGATACAACTAACAGAATAGGTAAAATTTTTGCTCAATTAAAAGAAAAATATGAAAAAACTGGTGAAAAAAGTATTTTAATGATTGACGAGTTTGAAGATGTTGCGGGCAAAAGAGATAATGCAACATGGGCGGTACATAAAGAAGAAGAAACAGATGCTTTATTAAAAGAAATAGCTAATGCGCCTAAAAACGGTATTATTGTTGTTACAGCGACGAATTTTTATAACAAAATAGATGATGCAATGAAACGTCCAGGACGTTTTGTACAAATTTATGTGCCCCATCCTGATTATGAGTCAAGGTTTGATATTTTGAAAAAAACACTAAGCGATAGAGAAATTGCTGAACAGGTTGTTGCTAATGAAGATAATCTCAAAAAACTTGCTGAAATTACAGATGGATTCTCTATAGCAGATATTACTGAAACAATAACTCCGTTTATAAAAAACTCGATTTTAAAAAGAGTTGATAAATTATCAGTTGATGATTTTGTAGAACTATTTACTAATTTTAAAAAAGAAAAAGAACTTGCTAAGGAGAAAGGTAAATAATGTTTATAACTCCTGTAAAATTCACAAATTACACATACCAAAAACATATTATTGGCAATACTCAAAATCCAATAAAAAAACAAACACCTCATGGAATTTCCTTTCGCGGACATATTTCAAATTCCGAATTATTAAGTGCCGGATATAAGCCTGTGTCTATCGAAAATAACAAAATAACGGGAAAAGAAGATAAAATACTTGTAGATTCTCCTCAAAAATTCTTGGCTCTTTCGAATAGTCCAGATATATGGAACAAAAAAATTACTTTAACGAATGACATAGACCTAAATGGCGCTGAACTTAAACCAATAGGAAGTAACGCAAAACCTTTCAGAGGAGAATTTGATGGAAACGGATTTAAAATAAGCAATTTTAAAGTTATTGCCGAAGATTCGTATAATATCGGTTTATTTGGCAAGTGTGAAAATGCAAAACTATCAAACATAGAAATAAACAATGCATTTATAAATGGGAAACAGCAAGTGGGAGGATTATCGGGATATGCAATAAATTCTGAAATAAAAAACTGCTTCTTCCAAGGATACATTCAAGGCGAGAAAAAGCTCGGAGGTTTGGTTGGATTAAGCGAGCGGAATATAATTGAAAATTCCGGCAGTACTTGCACTATTAAACCGGATACCCAAGATTCATATAATGAATTCAGTTCAAGCGATAACGCATTTATTGTTACAGGCAGCATTGGCGGATTAATAGGTTCTGATGAAAATAGTACCCTGAAAGGTGTTTATTCACACTCTACATTGAGTGGAGCTGAACAAGTAGGCGGACTGATAGGTTATGCTGATAAAACAGATATACAAGATTCTTGTTTTAGAGGAAATATAATATGCGAAGATAAAGCCGGAGGAATAATCGGTTGGGCAGCAAATTCAAACATATCGAATTCATATGTATTGAGCAACAAAAACAATCTCATAGGCAGCAATATTAACAGCAGCTCTCAAAAATCTTATTATAAATTAGAAGATATTGTTTCATCCTCGGTGTCAGTTTGGAATTCTAATATCTGGAACTTAGGACAAGGTAGATTGCCAAGACTCAAATTCCAAGAAGAAAGAATGAGCGCAGAAGAGGTATTTCTTGAAGATGTTAATACTGATATCAAAACAGGTAAAATAAAGCGTGAATACAATTTTGATGGTACCGTAAAGGCTATGGTTGAAATTGATTTAAATCCCCCGAAGCATTACCCTGAAAGCGATGAAATGCTAAGCAAAATAAGAAAGTGCGGCGATACCGATACTTTGCGCAGAATGTTTGGAAGTTTAGTTCTCAATATCAAGGATGAGCGCAACAGGGGTAAGGATGATTCCAAATATGATGAATTATTGATGGCGCTTGTTGAAAATCCCAAAATGGATTTTAATACCCGTTTAACAGGAAATGATGGCGGGTATTACAATGTTTGGTGTACTCCTTTATTTATATTAACTTGTCTCAATAAAGCATATGTATTACAGCAAGCATTGAAAAGAAAAGATGTTGATGTAACTGTGGGTTCAGGCCCCAGCTACAAGAGAACGGTTTTAAATCAGGCTATGGAGCATCATATAGATGCCTGTGCATATGTGCTTTTAACAGAGCCAAAAATGGACAAGTATATTGAGCCAAAACTTGATGAACTTAAAGCAAGTGGTGTTTCAAAATTTACACGATTGCTGCTTGAATGCTATCCTGACATACCACCTTATGACAAAGAAAACGGCTGTGTAGTATTTTCAAAAGAATTTGACGTACCTGAAGAATTACTTGAACCCCTAAAAGAAGTGTTGAAGCTCGATGATGTTCAAAGGACATTGGACATAGACAGCAATTATAGAGATTCGAGAGGGAATAATATAATAAATGTTGCCGCAAATTTAGAAGATGAGGAAGAATCACTTAAAATATTTTTGGCGGCAAAGAAAATCGGAACCGATATTAACAACTGGAATAATAAATGTGAATCGCCTGTAGGACACGCACTATATAAGAAAAAACCTCATTTGCTCGCTCAATTAATGCAAGATACAAACACTCCATTTATAAGAACAGGGGACGGAACTGATGCAATGCTTTTGTTTAGTAGTTTACCGGAGGAAAATTACGGGATTAATTATATGGAAATTGCACACAAACGCGGTTTAAGCCTCAACTCTCAAGATAATTACGGAACAACTCCTCTTATAAACGCCATAAAATTCAGACACTACGATAAGATGCAATACTTGCTTACAAACGGTGCCGATCCAAACTTGTCAGACAGCGCACAGCAGTCTCCATTGCATCATGCCTGTATGAATAATGACGAAATAGCGGTAAATATGCTTCTGGACACTTATGCTTATCCTAATGTCAAAGATGCAATAGGCAGTATGCCCGTTGAGTATTTAGAAGATGAGCTAAAAGAAAAAACTCTTAAAAAGATTGATGAACAGGGATATTTATACTTACTTAGCGGCTATACGGAAGATTATGAAAGTGATGCTTCTGTTAATAACTTAGATGAATACAATCAAATTAATTCAAAAGAAGGCTTTAATAGCATATCCAATGAAATATTGAGTGATGACTGTGACAAAACAGTCTTGAGGCTTACAAAAAACATATTATTAAATCCTGATACAAAATCCAAACGCGACAGTGAAGGAAATTCCGCACTTCATTTGGCTGCTTCGGCAAAAAGTCGTTATGCAAAAGAATGTATCAAAGCGGCTCTTGAACACGGTTTTAATATTGATGAGCGAAATGAGAACAAAGAAACTCCTTTAATGAAAGCATTGGATGCGTATTTATTCGCTAACGACATTAAAGAAAAAGTTATCTTATTACAGAGTATCAAAATGCTTCTTGATAATGATCCCGATGTAGATTTAGCTGATAACAATAAACAAAGTGCCTTGCATCGAGTCTGTCAATCCGGCAACCTTATTTTATTAAATGAAATTTTAAGACTAAATCCTAAAATTAATCAAATTGATGTTATGGGCAGGACACCTTTTGATTATATCCCAAGTGAATCGAATGACCCGATGAGAATAATCGTTGAAGAATATTTAAGGAAAAATAATGTATTAAGGGGGAAAGAATGATTTTACCTGTATCAGCAAAATTACAATATGCAACAAGTGCTAATAACCAAAAATCAACTGCAAAAAATGAAAACTGTGGTCAAATGCCAAACAGAATGAGGCTATCAGGATATAATAATCCTATGAAATCCTATGTTTCTTTTGGTTGGTGCGAAGGTCATTATCAGGCAATGTATGAAATAGACGAAAAATTTACCCAAAAAATCCAAGACAAACTTAAAGAAATTGAAGCTATAAAATCAAGTACAGAGCACAAACAGGAAAGATACTCTCTGCTTGATGAAGCCAGTATGCAGGCTGCAACAATCATTGCACAATATGCAAATCTTATGTTTACTGTAGCGGAAGTTCCCCCTTCCTACGCTGTTATGACAGCTTCAAAGTTTAAAGAAGCAATGAAATCCAGTGAAACATTCTCAAATCCAATCTCTAGCCTCATTGCAATAAATAATATAGCTAAAATGAGCGTAAAAAATACCAATTTGAATGCCTCACAACTTGAAAGGGGCAAAGGCGCTACACAGCTATATTCAATAGCAATTCTTTTGGAGCAGGTTGAAGAAAACAAAAATAAACCTGAATTCCAACAAAGAAAAGGTGAAATAGATACTTTAACCTCAATGGTCAAAAAATCCTTAGAAAATATTTATGGCAAGGATATATTTAAAAAAATAGAAAAATTTGGAAGTATGGGCAAAAAACCATCTACCGAAGAAAAGAAAGCTGCCTTAGATTTTATCGTTGAGGTTGATTCTAAGGGAAAAACCCTTAATCTTCCTGACGAATTTGAAGAAAAATTAAAAACTTTGCTTGCAGCACAAAGTGATGCTGAGGGTAAAACGCAAGAAGCGACTTTGATTACCAATAAAACAATGTCTATAAAAATCAATTACCCTGACCATGACCACAATCCGAATCATACGCATTCACACAGCCATGACCACGACCATATGCATAAACACAACATACCCCACAGCCATGAAACTGAACATAGACATATGGAAAATAATGGACAAGAACTGCTAAATCCGCCCGAAACAGAATAAATTTTAAAAAACTATGAAATTTTATATAAACCAAGGAGAAAATAATGAAAGTAACTTTAACTACTTCAAGGATTACAAACACCTATCCTCAAAACCAAAAACAAAGTAATGTCAGCAAACCATTGCAAAAACAGGAAAACTCTACAGAGTTGACAAACTTTAATACTTTAGGCAGAAGTCTGGTATCTTTTAAGGGACAAACCAATGTGCAAGATGCACTGGATTTAGAAAGTAAGTCGATTGCAGAACTTGAGGATTTAAAGCAATTTTATCAAGCTAATCAAGAAGAAATAGATAAAAGAAAAAAGGAAGCACAAGAAAGGCTCGACAAGATTGCAGCCTGGGATTATTGGAAAGAATACGAAAAACAGAAGATAGATGCCGAAGACGAAATAACCAGAAAAGGATTAAGCCGTTTTTGGAATCCTTTTAAATGTTCTGAAATAAAAGAAAAACACTACCTTACATTTACAGAAAAAGACAGAGCAATAGACAAACTTAAAGAGAGAAAAGCCATTGACGAAGAAATTATAAATTCAACTCCGTTAAATGATACTCAGGCAAAAATGGTAGTTGGTCTAATAGACAACCAAATAAAACTAAAAAAAGCAGACGAAGAAAAAGAAGTCAGACTTAACGGACTTAAAGGCGTTCAAGATGCAATAGACGCTATGAGCAATGCTAAAGGCGGGCTAAATGATAGAATTGCGGGGTATGAGTATGAAAAAGCAGAAATTAGAAGAGTATTTACAGGTGCTCTTGCGGAATCTAAGAAAAATCCTGAAATTGAAGTACCTGCAGCAATAATGCTCCATGGCGCATCCGGAACCGGAAAAACCACTATCATAAGAGCTATAGGTAGAGAAGCTTTTACAGCAGGTCAGGCTAAAGTTGTTGAATTAACATCAAACATTAAGGGTGACAAATTTTTGCCCGAAATAAGAAATGAGTTGGATAAAGCTAAAGAAAGATACTTTGAAGAAGATGAAAACGGAAAACCCAAAAGAACAAGAACAGTTCTTCTAATAAACGAAGTTGAATCATTCTTGGGTATGACACTTGAACAAGCTAAAAAAACATATGGAAATTTGATTGATGAAGTTGATGAGGAACGTATAGCAGAATGTAAACATGACTTTGAAACTATAAGGGAATTCAAATCATTATTGGATTCTTGTGCTATGATTCCGGAAAGTTCAAATGATAAATCAGATCATTCAGCAACTACCATTTTTATTACCACAAACTATCCTCATCTTATTGATAGAGATATTCTTAGAAAAATTGACCACATTATTGCAGTAAACCCTGCTAAAAATAAAAACCTTGAATCAGTTATCAGACATTATTTTGAAAAAAGTTCAAAAGTGATTGAAGAGATAAAAAAAGCTGCTTCAAATCCTGATTTTAGAGCTAAAGACCTAAGATACTTAAAGGATAGATTAAGTCAAGAATCTATAGATATTATTATAAAAATGGTTGAAGAGGGTACAATTAATAAGCTTGATATACCTTATGAAAATATGCCATATGATAAAATGGCAAAGGATTACAATCCTACTCCATCTAAAGGTGCGTTTGATAATAAACAAATCAAGGATATAGGAGATCTGGCTTTAAATCAATATATACAAAATCCTGACAGACCTTATTATGGTCATTTTTACTCATTGTTGTATAATGAACCAAGAAAAATAGATTCTGCCCGCTATCAACATTTTATTGATATATATAACACACTTGCTCCTTTGAATAAAAGAGAGGGTGACAATATGAAAATTCTTGCTGCAAGAGAAAAAGACTTGCTTTTAAAAATGGCAAATACTGGCATTATTGGTGACTCAGACAGAAAACGGCTTGATTATATATTGGCTAATGAGGCAGAAGAACTTCGCTATCTTGAATCAAGAGAAAAGGAAAATACTGTAACCGAAGCTGAGAAAATGAGGCTTGAAGAACTCAGAAAACCAAACTTTGAACCGGATATTGACGATGAAGAAGACGAGTAGGGGTAAATAAATATGAAAATACTTGCAGTACAAAATAGTAAAATAAATCAATATAGGTCATTAGATAAGTCTCAAATATCTTCGCATAGCGGAATATCTTGTCCTGATTCTTTTGAATTCAGAAATTTGGACAGGACAATTGCGCCAAAAATTTCATTCGGCGCTCAAGTGCAGTCAAGAGAAGAGTTGTTGCTTTCTGACTATAATTCGGCAAAAAAAGTGGTGGATAAGCTTGAGTCAGACTTAAATAAAGCGTGGAATTACCGTATAAAAACAGCCGAAAAAATGCGCGATAACGCAATAAAAAAAGAAATAAGCGAACTACCGAGAGGTCTTTTCGGGCGTGATTCTTCAAAAGTTGAAGACATCGAGGACAAGCATTGGAATGCGTTTTATAATGAAAAAGGTGAAGTTGAATATATAAAACGCAATGCACAGTTTTTTCAAGCAGTTATAGAAGATTATAAAGCTAAAATGGATTCAATATCCGAAGAATTCAAAAACTTGACAGGACGTCATATTGGAGAGAGACCTGACCCTAAAAATGAGAATGGCGGCAACAAAAGTTCAACAACTATATACCCCAATAGGTCTCAAGAAATGCCAAACTCTGAAAAAAATATACAAGGTATACCCTCAACAAGCCCAACCCTAAGCGAATTTACAGAATTAGAAAGTAAATGGTCTAAACTTGCAGATTCCGATCCTCAAAAAAACATTTTGGGCAGACAGAAAGTTCAAATGAGAAA
>Ga0153948_1000864_pt1 | contig 16371 bp, 11 predicted proteins | sample TSNJ032MetaG_FD_104696 | JGI IMG/M metagenome (GOLD analysis project Ga0153948, IMG submission 104696) | Attine ant fungus gardens microbial communities from New Jersey, USA - TSNJ032 MetaG | ecosystem: Host-associated > Fungi > Mycelium > Unclassified | place: USA: New Jersey, Wharton State...
CCATTTAAAAATGGTAAAGGAAGAAAAGACTCTTTATGGAATGCGGCGGTTCGGCAATGCGAAAGAAGCGGTGGAGATGGTCCGGCCGCTTTTTCAATATATGGATCGGGAGATCATGCTGGCATTCTCATTAGACAGCAAGCTGCAGCCAATGGCAGTGGAAATTGTAGCCGTTGGTGGTGTGGATAGCTGTATAGTGGATGTGAAAAACATATTTAAGCATGCAATCCTGAATAATGCATCCAATATTATTATTTTCCATAATCATCCGTCAGGTGTCCCGGAAACCAGCCGTGAAGATAAGAAGGTCACCATGCAGATCGGAGAGGCCGGAGAACTTCTGGGAATCAAGTTGATTGACCATATTATATTGGGTGATGATGACTATCATAGTATGCGGGAGCATGATGAATTGGACTGGAAGTAGGCCGTAACGCCAGGAAGCAGTTTTAACGCATAGTTATGGAAAATGAAAAAATGTATCAGGACAAGGAGATTAGTGATGGTAGAGAAGATTCCGATTAGAGGGCTTACCAGAGAGGAATGGCTGGCAGTACGCAAAAAGGGAATTGGCGGTTCCGATGCCGGGGCCATTTGTGGTCTGAATCCTTATGTTAGTCCGATGAATGTCTATCTGGACAAGACGACAGAAACGATTGATTTAGAAGACAATGAAGCAATGCGCCAGGGGCGTGACCTGGAGGATTATGTTGCAAGGCGGTTTGAAGAAGCAACGGGAAAGAAGGTGCGCCGCTCCAATGTTATGTATCGCAATCAGGAAAGGCCATTTATGCTTGCCAATGTGGATCGGATGATTGTGGGAGAACATATGGGGCTTGAGTGTAAAACAGCCAGTGCCTACAGTGCGGATAAGTGGAAGGATGGTGAAGTACCGGCACATTATCAGCTTCAATGCTACCACTATATGGCAGTAACCGGTGCCAGGGCATGGTATATTGCGGTGGTTATTCTGGGGCAGGAGTTTAAGTATGTGAAGATACCCAGAGATGAAACGCTTATCAATGACCTGATCAGTATCGAGGAACGCTTTTGGACGGAAAATGTTGTTCTGCGAAAAATGCCGGACCCGGATGGTTCCAAGGTTTGTGATGAAGTATTGGAACAATATTTCCATAAGGCAAAGGAGGACTCGGTCATACCGCTGATTGGTTTTGATAAAAAGCTGATGAGACGGGAAGAGATCACTCACCTGATTGAAAAAATGGAACAGGAACAGCGGCAGATCGATCAGGAAATTAAACTGTATATGCAGGATCATGAACGAGCGGTCAGTGACCACTATCGGGTCTCCTGGACAAATACGAATACAGCGAGGCTGGATGTCAAGCGGATCAAAGAGGAACGGCCGGATTTATATCAGGAGTTTGTGCAGAGGAGCAATTCCCGGCGTTTTAGTATCCGGGCTGCATAAGGAGTAGGACTGTATGGACATCAATCAAGAAATGGAAAGTTTATGTGAGAGGATAAGACGATGAACATGAAACAAGAATTGAAAGAACGGGCCAATATAGACAGTCCGGTAAAACTGACCCGGAATATGACAATAGCAGATATGATCAAGGCATTGGAGCCGGAAATCAAAAAAGCGTTACCGGCGGTGTTAACACCGGAACGCTTTACCCGGATGGCGCTTTCGGCAATAAATAATACTCCGAAACTGGCAGAATGTACTCCTATGTCTTTTATTGCAGCACTTATGAATGCGGCGCAATTGGGTTTGGAACCAAACACACCACTGGGTCAGGCTTTCCTGATTCCATATAAAAACAAGGGAGTCTTGGAATGCCAGTTTCAGTTGGGATATAAGGGACTGATCGATCTGGCTTATCGTAGCGGGCAGGTTCAGATGATTCAGGCGCAGGTGGTTCATGAGAATGATATGTTTGATTATGAGCTTGGACTTAATCCCCGGTTAACCCATCGCCCGATAGCAGAAGACCGGGGAGGGATTACTTACTTTTATGCAGTATTTCATACAATCAGTGGTGGTTACAATTTCAGTGTTATGAGCCGGGCGGAAATGGAGTTGTTTGCAGCAACATTTTCTAAGGCATATACATCTGAGTTCAGTCCATGGAAGACCAGCTTTGAGGAGATGGGGAAGAAAACAGTGCTAAAGCAATCCCTTAAGTATGCGCCTTTGAAAGCTGATTTCCAGAGGGCGGTAAATACCGATGGAACGATAAAGACGGAGCTGGCGGTGGATATGAGTGAAATCCGTAGTGAATGTCTGGTAGACAGTGTTGAATCAGATGAGGCGGCGTGATGAGGCGAGAAAAGGAAGTGGTGATGAATGACACCGGAAGATTTGATAAAAATGCTTATGGAAGAACGAATTTCCAGTGTTTTGACAGGGAATGAGGACTGGCATAAGGAAGAAGCGGTGATAAGAGAGAATCTGTTAACATCTTTGGATGAGGAAACCCGGCTGATGTTTGAAGCGTTTGCGGAAAGCCTGGCATTTGAGGAAGTTAGGGATTTCCAATGCATTTACCGGGCGGCATTCCTGGATGGTTTACGGCTGGGAAATTGGGCGTTTGGATAGTTAATGGACATGCCCTGTATGGTTTTGCTGTATGGGGCATTATTATAAAAAAGATAACGGAGGAAACATAATGGACTTTTTAGAATTTGTAGCAAGGGTAGAGGCAGAAGTGCAAAATCGTTTGGGTAAGGAATGTTCTATTGAGATACATAAGGTATATAAAAACAACGGAATTAAGCATACAGGGCTAATAATCTGCCCCAAAGAGGAGACTTTAAGTCCAGTCATCTATTTGGAACCTTTCTATGAAATATATGTAGATGATGATGGAGAAAGCAGCTTTGATAATACTGTTACGGAAATTATTGAGTGTTACCAGAGTGGAAACTGCCACATGGATGAAATTAATCCAGGAGCAATTGCTGATTTTGAGCAGATGAAAGAAAAAGTTATGTTTAAGCTCATCAATGGTGAAGAAAATAAGGAGTTACTGCAGGATATTCCGCATATGTCATATCTTGACCTGGCGGTTGTCTTTTACTTGCTTCTGAGTGTTGACGAAAAGAATCAGGTGTCAGCCTTGATTCATAATGAGCATATGGAAGCATGGCGGACGGATGTAGAAGAATTATACCATCTTGCAAGTATTAACACTCCGAAAACATTACCGGCGACATTGCGAAACATGTCCGAGGTAATGACAGAAATCCTTGATTTACCAGAGGGCCTGGAATTGGATGACCAGGACGAGATGGTATCTTTACATGTATTAGCCAATCAAAAGGGGCTTAATGGTGCAATTACTGCTCTTTATCCAGGTGTGTTGCAGCAATTTGCAGAAAAGAAGCAAACAGACCTCATATTGTTACCGTCTTCAACACATGAAATGCTGATTGTACCGGATAGCGAGGATATGGATTACGAGCATCTTCAACTCATGGTCAAAAGTATTAATCAATCAGAGGTTCCACGGGTGGATCGTTTGTCAAATAGTATATATAGATTTTCACGAGAGAACGGACAAGTAGATATTATTTAAATATAAATAAACGCAATTGATAAAACTAAAAAATATCATCTGAGAAGGAACGAAGGTCATAGTTTCTTTTCGGGTGGTATTAGCGAAATGCTATATTTTTTAGAAATATAATGACTTTTTAAAATGGTATCATGCCCTATATGGAGCAATAGCATATCTAATGGCTCACTCATTATCAACAAGTTTTCTCGGCATAAATGGGACATTTTCACGTGTGGCATATCGGGACATTTTCAAAAATCAATCACACCTTTGGTGAAAGGATGAATTCGTTGTAAAGGATTTTCCGAAGGCAGGAGGGTGAAATACAAATGGAATCATGAGCTTCAAGGAGCTCACAACAATGGGTAAAGTTGGCATCCCAATACTTATTGTTGTAGAGGGTGACAATTTCTGCCTTCTGCTGATCGGTCAGGGCATGTGCAGGTTTACGCCCGGAGTTGCCATGGAGGAAACCGCTCTTCCCCTTCTGCTGATAGGTGGTTAGTAGCCGACGGACATGACGGACAGTGCATCCGATCTTGACTGCGGCAGCGGTCTTGGTGATGTGACCTTCTAACAGGCGTTTAATGATTTCGTATTTCTCTTGTGCTTCCATTGATAATAGTACCTTTCTCATTTAAGTCTCCTCATCTTGTTTATTCATGAGGGATAAGTATACCATACAAAATCAGATTGGGACATAATCACGTGTGGTATATAAGGACATTATCATAAATCGGTCAGATGGACTTCAAAACTCCGGAGAAAAGTGTTGACAATCCACAGAGAACATATTAGTATTTAAGATGATTATCCTGCATATAGAATTGACTTTTATGATGTGGGTTGTGGGAGTTTGTATTTGTATAAGAATATGAGGCAGATTGTTATATTTTAAGGTTGTATGAAAATTTTAATGGAGTTGCGCAACTGCTATTACCTGAAATTATTTCTGTAGCTATTGATAAGAGTGGCTGTATGGAAATAAATAAATCTGTTGAGTAAGAATAGGTGAGTTATTTGATAAAACGGTATTAGCGGGCTTGAATATTAACGAAGAAAAAGATTAGAGCAAACGACAATAATTTAATGGTTTAGGATAGAAAGGTTATTAATGAAGAATAAAATAAAAATCTATATTCTCATCAACATTGCTGTAGTTTTCTTCGGCTGTATTTCCTGTTCAGGAAAAATTGATTCGGAAGACAAGCTATACAAATATGTGTGCGAAAATTATGGCAATGCCACTCTTATTCGAAGTGAAAGAACAGATGCTTCTTTCACTTGTTATTTTGAAGATCAGGAGTATCATTTTTCTTATTGGGTTGAAAGTAGTATAGCAGATTTCAATTTGGATAATTCATCATTTTTTAAATTCGAAGTGAAGAAATCAAATTTTCAAGAGCAGTATTATTATGCATTATATCATCAGATTCAGAATGTTCTTCCTATTATCGAGGATGAGCATAATATCAGTATCTCAGACACTAAAATTAAGACTGGAAGAACTTCTGTACAAAACAATGGATTGCTGGATATTACATTTCACAACCCGGAGGAAGCGGATATGTCTGCAATCAGCCAAAAGGTGGGAATGATCTACCACGATGCAGACACACGGGGGTACTGGAAGCAGACGTTTATCAATACATATGATCACAATGGTACTTATTTAGGTAAGCAGGATATCACTGCAAATCGTTTTATTACGCTTGCCGAAGAAGAGTTGTCGCGTTTTTGTCTTTTAGCAAAAGAACAAAATAATACGGCTGAGTATCAATATATGAAAACAGTTTCTTTTCATGATTTTTCGGAGATCGCAGATATGCCGATAGATAGGATGGAGCCCCAAAACGAATCATCGGTAACAATGTATTATTTTATTACAAATAAAGGTGTCACTTTTTTTGTTGCTAATATACTATACAACGGAGAATGCTACTCTGATTACAGTGGATGACAGGGGGCAGATGATGTTCTGCGGCACGAGAACTGCCAAATGATAATAAGACGAAGAAGGGAGGATATATGAATTTTATTATGCTGCATTGGTAAGTTCTTTGCTATTATAAAAATGGTTTGGGAGGAAAAACATTGAGTATAAAAAAAGAGAAAGTAAAAATGAGCGTGATCGTAGTGGCTATAGTGGCTGTAACTATGATCTTTCCATCAGCAATATCGCTGGCAAAGATGCAATTTACCAGTGCCAATAATGCAGCTTCTTTAAAAAATCCTGAAGGAAATCAAGTTTATGGTTATGGTATTCGTAAGGCTTCTGCTTCAGATGCAGAAATTCTGGATGATGACATTTTGAATGAAGACGAAATTGTGTCAGATGAAAGTCTAATCCTGGCATCGAATAGCAATGCCTCAAAGGATTTTAGCATTAGCGGATCAACATTAACCGGATATAATGGACAAGATTCTTTGGTAATCATTCCTGACGGCGTAACAACCATTGCAGATGAAGCATTTATTGGTAATGATACCATTGAAGAATTATATCTGCCGGATTCTGTTGAAACCGTGGGGGTACAGGCATTTGCTGAAATGAGTACATTGAGAATCATCCATTTTGGTGACGTGTTTGAAGCCGACTATGTTGACATCTTCCTGGATTCGCCAAATATTGAAGAATATGTAGTCGTTCACCCATCTTCTGGATTCTATAGTGAGGACGGTATTCTGTATGTAAACAGTGACGGCTTACTGGCAGGGTATTATCCAGAGTCAAAAACGGGTGATAACTACATAATTCCCGCTGGTGTAGATTTGTTATTCTTAAATGGTAATTCTTACTTAAGCAGTCTGCATATATCAGAATCCGTATCGCGTATCGATTTTAAGACGATGGGAACTAATCACGCAACGAAACACATGCAGTTAGTTCATATCACTGTTGAGGAAGGTTCTGATTATTATTATGTATCTGATAAGGGAGTTTTAACCGAAAAACAGAATGATGCCATTGTTTTTGACCCAGCATCATCTAAGACAAGCCAAGAACAGTGATAAGGGGGAATACGTACGTGAAGAATAGCAGGAATCATGTAGTTATGAAAAAGATAAAACAAGTATTGTCGCTGCTGTTGGTAGTTTCTATGCTAATCGGATATGCCCCGGCGCAATCAAATGTATATGCGGAAAGCACACCGGATCGTTATACTGTACTGATTCTTGATACTTCCGGATCGATGGCAGGAATACCATTGGAAGCCATGAAAGAAGCAGCCAAGAAATTTTGTTCTTCATTATTTCAGACAACAGGTAATAATTATGTTGCCATTGTCAGCTTAAACGCACCTTCTGTAGTAAAGCAGGAGTTCACTTCAGATTTACCGACGTTGGAAGCAGCAATTGACGGTTTGCGCAGCAGTGGCGGGACAAATATGACGGCGTCATTAGAAGCTGCCCGAAATCTTTTGTTAAGTATTCCGGATAATGATCCTAATATAAAAAAGAATGTTGTCTTATGCTCAGACGGTCTCCCTCAAGATGGCGCAACAACTTCTTATGGACCCTATAATTCGAAAGACTACTCCGGCTATCGCTATGCCAATGCAACCTATGAAAAAGCAATGGAACTGCATGATATATGCAGTCTCTATACCCTTGGCTTTTTTCATAGTCTTTCATCGTCCAGCATGTCATTTGCCAGCCGGTTTATGAGTGATATTCAAAATGCCGGATACACAGAAGTAATTGATCCTGATGATCTGATATTTGAATTTGGAAATATCGCAGAAACGATTTCCGGGGCATTTGACTTTTATTATGCTTCTGGTGAAGAAGAAGATTTTGCCAGTGTTTGTTATTATAATGATCGGTATTTTGACCTGGATCCTACCCAATATAATGCACAACTTGCTACCATGTCGTTATGTCTGGCCTTGTCGGGATTTGGCAGTAATGATGCAAGAAAACAAAACGAAGCAGAAAACAAGTCTAATTTGTATGAAAATCGCGATGCTAACGTGCGGGATCTATTAACTAAGATTGGATTTGGTGGTGAAAAAACAGCTGCAAATGTATCTGAGCGCATAAATGGAAAGGCCATTAGCAGCAATGAATGGTTTAACGTAAAACCTCAGAGTGATTCCATTGGTGTGGCCTTCGGTCATAAAAAGATTCAGGATAAAGAGGTTATTGCGGTGGTATTACGTGGTGCCGGATATGAAAGCGAATGGGCCGGAAACTTTACGTTAGGGAAAACCGGACAGCATTATGGTTTTAATAAAGCCAAAGAGCAGGTACTTGATGCGTTGGATGAATACCTGATCGAACAAAATATCACTGGTGATGTAAAGTTGTGGATTGTCGGTTACAGTCGTGGCGCAGCGACTGCAAATTTAGTTGCGGCAGATCTGACCGGCGGTGAGCATAATCTAAAAAATGTTTCGTTTAGCAAAAAAGATCTGTTTGCGTACTGTTTCGAGACTCCGCAGGGTACGATAACCAGCAGATCTCCTAATAGTGCAAAATATAATAACATCTGGAATGTAATTAATAAAAATGATCCGGTACCTAAGGTAGCAATGTCTGACCTGGATTTCCGCAGATATGGCCAGGATTACATTCTTCCTAACCGTTTAACAGATGCAGATAAATATGATGCCAAAAAAAGTAATATGCTGGCTGAATACTATCAGCTGCCGAGTGTAACTAAAAATTATATAGTGGATGATTTTGAAAAGAAAGTTATCGAACTTCGCTATGCTTTCCCTGGTGGAGAATCCATTATTCAAACAGATACTAAAAACTCAAATCAATCTGTCTTTTTAGATGAATTGATCAACAAGTTAACCGTTGAACGAATTAAAACCCGAACCAACTATGTTAATGAGTTTCAAAATGGCGTACGTGTAATTTTCACATTTATGTATGGAACACTATTTCCAGATGAGCCGGTTGCAAGGGTTAAAGATGCAATGAATATATTTATTAATAAGTTTACAGAGCTGGACGTTTTGGGGGAAATTGCATTAAGTGCCTTAGGTATTGGCAATCGTAATCTGGAACAGGTGATAAACGATATTCTGACAGAGTCTTTAAATGAAGCCGGTATCAACAATGTTTCGCCAAAAGAACTGACCATGTTTGTGGAGGCATTAGTTGAGTTGATTCTAAAGTTTGCTGTTAGCCATCCCAATCTGACGATAACAGCTGCGGCTAATTTAGAAAGTCTTGGTGCTGCGCATTACCCGGAGTTATGCTTTGCCTGGCTGCGGTCACAAGACCGCTACTACACCAACCATGTATTAAACGGTTCTGGCGATGGCGGTTATCGTATTGTCCGAATTAACTGTCCGGTTGATGTCGAGGTAGTCAGTGCGGATGGGACAATCGTTGGAGCCATATATGATAACATTCCTCAGGAGCTTGGTGAGGATAGTATTATAACCATGTTCAACGAGAATCAGGAAAAGCTTGTTTATCTGCCAAATACACAAGCATACAGAATCCTGTTAACCGCGACTGATAATGGAACCATGAGCTATGGATTAAGTGAATATTCTACTTCAGCAGGAACTTTTACCAAAAATATTAACTATATCAATATTAAAATTCAAAAAGATGAGGTGTATCTGGCAAATGTTCCTGCCGCTGATGACATCAATCCAGTGAAAGCTACGGATCTGGATTATACTTTGATTGGACCGAATTCTGAGTACCTTGAGCCGACTTCTGTATTGAATGATGAAGAAGTGGCTTCTGCTTACTATAAGGTAACTGTAGTATCTGAAAATACTACAAAGGGACTGGCAATTGGGAGTGAAATCTATCAATATGGGTCGTATGCACTTGCTGATGCGGTTCCGCTAGACGGATATTATTTTGCAGGTTGGTATGAAGGAAATCAATTGGTATCTCAGGACTCTTCATATCGTTTTATGGTTGATAAAGACGTTGTGTTAACCGCACGTTTTGATGGTAGTGGCGGATCTGGCAGCAATCGCAGCAGCGATGATGATGATCATAATACCGGCACATGGATTTTAGATGCTACAGGCTGGTGGTACCGTTATTCTAACGGAACATGGCCCACCAACCAATGGATGCAGTTATCATATAATGGAAAATACGACTGGTATTACTTTAAACCGGATGGCTATATGGCAACCGGTTGGCTATATGATAACGGACATAAATATTATATGAATCCTGTCTCTGATGGTACCCAGGGGCGTATGATGACTGGGTGGGCTGAGATCGAAGGTAAGTGGTATTATTTCAATGAGGTATCTGATGGAACTAAAGGCGCATTGATCGTAAATTCCTGGATTGACGGGTATTGGGTCGATGAAAATGGCGTTTGGGACGGATTGCCTAAACAATAATTTTATATTTAGGAATAATATCAAAAACAAATTAGTGATAAACGGGGCTGTCGGGAAATGTGATAGTCTCAAATAAGGAAGGGTGTGACCAATACCGGTCACACCCTTCTCTTAAACTATATCCCCCAAAAAAGAAAAAAAGATGGCTAACAACAATCATCTTTTCCTCCGTTACATGTTATAATGCTACTATTATACCTAAAACATTTATATTACAGCTGGCTTTAATCTTAATGGTTAAAAGATGAAAAAAAATAAAACTTGTTTTTGAGTTCAAAGCTTGCTATAATCTATAACATGGGATAAGTATACTTTGAATTGAGAGGGATTTTATGAAATCTTCGTGTTTAGATTGGAATGAACTAGATTTAGATTACAGAGGTGAGAATAATTATGCCTCTTTTTTTGCGTCAGGGAGCATGATTCATACCTATCCAGCTAAGGCCGTTCCTGATATGATAAATTCTATTTTGAAAAAGTTATTATGTGATTATGATGTTAAAACAGTACTTGATCCCTTTGTGGGAAGTGGTACCACGGCATTAGAGGCGAAGTATCTAAATTTGGACTTTTATGGTTCGGATTTGAATCCACTTGCAGTATTATTGTCAAGAGCAAAAGTGTTACAGATAAAAGATGTTACGATTATTAAGAAAGTGTTAGTGGAGTTTACTGATAAAATTATTCAAGAGCAGGGAAGAAAGTTTGTGGTTCTTGAAGATTTTGAAAATATTGAGTACTGGTTTAAGAAAGAAAATATTTATCAGTTGTCATATTTGAAACAATGTATAAAGTTTTTTTTGAATTTTCAAAAAGAAAATCTAGAGAGTTTTGCACTCATTATACTTACTGCTTTTAGTGAGGCAATTAGAGAGAGTTCATTATCAAGAAAAAATGAGTTTAAATTATACAGAATGAGTAAAAATGATATGAAAAAATTTAATGTAGATTCTGTATTAGCATTTAAGAAAAAAGTAGAAGAACTACTTGATATGATTGTTTATGTTTGTCCCAATCTGAATAATATGTCGATAAATAATATTGTTCTTGAAAACGCAAAAACACTTAACTATCTAAGACCTGATTGTATTGATTTAGTAATAACATCACCACCATATGGAGATTCAAAAAGCACTGTTGCTTATGGGGAATTTTCTAGACTATCAATACAATGGATGGGTGATTTATTGAAAGAATTTTTAGATATTGATACGGAAAGCCCTAATTGTGATGCATTATTGCTTGGCGGAAATAAGTCAAAGATAGATGAAGAAAAATGTAGTGGAATTTTTAGTTCTCCAAGTGTACAAGAATTAATTAAAAAAATTGATGAGAATATTAACTCATCAACTGCCTTAATAAAGGAGTCTTTAGAGGTATTGAAAAAAATTGAAGACGGTGTTGCTGAAGATAAGCTCAAGGTTCTTGATTTGCTGGAGCAAGATACATATTGTTATTCTATATTTAAAGAAAGAATACGTCTGGAAAAGTTTAGGGAGTATAACAATATTGAAACAGAATTTTCTCGCAACGAGAAAAAGAAAATGGCAAACGATTATTCTACTAGTATGATGGAATTATATAAAACTCCGGAATTATTATCACAGGAAGATTGCCAAAAGCTTGAAGAGTTTATTATTCAGGTGAGAGGGGTTTTATTACGCAAGTTGAAATATGTTCCAAAAAGAAAAAACGAAGTTATTTTGTTTTTAAAGGATTTATATCAAGTTGTCTTAGAAACGGATAGGGTATTGAAACTGGGGGGAATTCAGACTTGGATTGTAGGACATCGAACGGTTTTTGGAGATGTCATTATTAATTTAGCCGATATTTTGAAAGAGTGGTTTGAAAATTTATCATACAATCAAATTGCGAATATGGAAAGGCGGTATTCTTTTAAAAGAATGCCACATCACATTAATTCCACCTTAGCCAGGAACGAGAGTGTTAATACAATGATGTATGAGTATATATTAATCATGGAGAAAATCAAGAGGTGCTCTGATGAATAATGTTCAAAAATTAAATCTTACGGCATCAGCAAGGCTAATAATGCAACTTGGTGAGCAACTAATTGAAGATGAATTGGTTGCTCTTTTAGAATTAATAAAAAATGGTTATGATGCAGATGCAAAAGTAGTTAATATAACAATTGAGACAACAAAGGAAACGGAGTTTGGCCTTGGTCAAATCACTATTTCAGATGATGGGAATGGAATGTTGCCATCAATTATTAAAAATGCTTTTTTGAAATTATCAACTAATTTTAAGGAGGAAGAAAAGAGTTCTATTTATTTTAATAGACGAGTATTAGGGAAAAAGGGGATAGGACGTCTTTCATTTCAACGATTAGGAAGATTTATTGATATAAAAACAGCACCAAGGATTGACAGATATGTTGGTTTTTCTGATTCAGCACTTATAACTATTGAAGATGAAGATTTTATAAGAGAATATAATGCAGCAAATATAAAAATTGATTGGTCAGATTTTCCAGTTGATATGAATTTTCAAGATATTACTGCTGATGTGGAATATTTAAGGGATGAGCCGGTTAAGTATGGAACAGAAATAAAAATATATGGAATTCGTAATATAAATTTTTGGGATATGGATAAAAAGAAAGAGGCAAAATTAAAGGGGGAATTACTAAACATGATTAACCCTTTTGAGAATAGCTTAAGTGATAACTTGGTTGAAAATAAGTTTAAAATCAACCTTAAAATTGATCAAAACAATTATCCTATTGAAAAAATTGATGAGGCTCTTTTAGAAAAACTGTATGATACTAAAATTGTGTTTAGTTTCTCTAAATGGAAATATGACATAACTCTTTTTAGAAAAAGAAAATACATATTAAATAGACAAAATTCAAAGATTTCCGAGATGCAAAAAAGTAGTTTTAGGCTAATGTCTCAGGAACCTATTAAAGATGTTGTTGAAGAATTCCATTATGATTTTAAAGATGTTGATTACATGAAGTTAAATTATCCAAATATAGAGATTAATTTTGAAAAAGTATTAAATAAAACAAACAAGGAAGAATCTTTTGAATTTGCATATCCAGGAGATTTTAATGGTGTGCTTTATGCAAGAGACTTGAGTAATAGAGAGACATTTAATGATATTTTGGGAACAAAGTTATTTCAGGATAGAAAAATAAATACTTTTAAAATGGTAAATGAAATTTGGAAAAGTATTCAAGGATTATTCGTTTATAGAAATGGATTTCGTATATTGCCATATGGAAAGAAAGATTGGATAGGATTTACTCCAAAAAGTCAAACTGATGCGTCTAATATATTTAAAGAACATACAGTAGTTGGATATATTGAGGTTGATGGATTTACAAGTGAGAAGCTTGAGGAACAGACCAATAGACAGGGGTTTGTTTTAGATGAATATGGTAAAAATTTTTTGTTCCTTTTACAAAATACTTTACTAAATACTATATTTAATAGTGATGTGGAATTTCGCTCGGGTTATATAAAGGTTGATGCTATAGATAACTATATTAGAACCAAAAATAAAATATTGGTATTTGAAAAAGTAGTACCGGATGAAGTGTTAAAAAGAGACAGGTTGGAGGTATTGCAATCTAAACTTTCGGATATTACTCAAATTGTTCAAAGCCCAAAACCCAACTTGGATGAAGCTATTAATATAGTTCAAAACTTAAATGTGTCTCTTGACGATTTTGTTGATTTGGATAAAAAGGTTGAACAAGCAGCTCAACAAACAATCTACTTAAAAGACCAAGAAATTAGGAGTATCAAAGATGTTATACCAATATTAGGATTGGGAATTGTGGCAGAAGCATTGACCCATGAAATGAATCGAATTGAGAAAAACATTAATCATTATGCTAAAACGACTATTGACGGAATTCGGGTTAAAGAAACTATTGAGAAATTAATAGGCTATCAAAGAAATATAATTACGGAGACAAATTTTCTTTCTTCTCAAATAAATCATATGGAAGCAATGTATAAAAAGAATGAAAAATATACAGAAGAGATAGACATGAGAAGATTTTTATATAATTTATATTGTGAAGAAAAGAGTCCCATGAGCCGCAAAGCTGTAAAAGACAAAATACATGTAAAGATTATTGGCGGTGACTTTAGCCTAGTAACTAATAAAGGATATTTAACAACCATATTTGATAATATATTTTTAAATTCTTTATATTGGGTGGCAGAATATGGGAGGGAGAGATATATTTGCTTTAACATAATACCTCAAGGAATTATAGAGTGTCATGATTCAGGACCAGGGATACATCCATCTATTGAGGACGAACTCTTTGAGCCATTTAAATATAAGAAAAAAGATGGCCGAGGGTTAGGATTGTACATAGTTAATGAATTGATAAATGAAATGAATAGTAAAGTATATTTATCATCTGAGAGAAGAGATGGTAGAAAATATAAGTTCATTTTAGATTTTAGTAATTTGGTGGAGGAATTGTAGGTGAAGGAACTAATAGATTTATTAAAAAAACATGATATCAAGTATATTATATCAATTGATGATGAGTGGGAAAAGGATCTTGTAGGAGTTAGTGATGAAAAGGAATGGAGGGGTTTATTAAAAAATAAAGGTATAAATATAGATATTTTGCTTGAACAGTTGTGTGAAGATTATGGAATAGTGATATCAGATACGGAAAGCACGATTATTCATAATGAGAGTTTAATTACAGTGGAGGATCTATTTACAAGCGATTATCCTGAAGCTGAAAATATAAAACAAAAGGTTATGGGGGTTATTGCCCAAAAGAATGAGGTAGATGCTTCGCTAAACAATTTAAAATCTATAATGGATGAAATAAGATGTCAAGTTCCATTAGAAATACACCTTAATTTTGAATTGAGTGATGAATTAACAAGAGTTAATGGAAATGCAGTCTTTATTCTTGATCAGGACATGGGGCAATATGCAGAGGGGGATTTATTATCATATATTAAAAAATTATTATCTACTCGTATTAATTATGAGGATATAATTGTAGTTTATACAAATAAAGTAAGCAATTTGTTCCCTCATGAAAAAAAGGTAGAATATATACAAAAAGAGTATCAAGATGATATAATAACAAGCTTGAAATTTCTATATCATTTATGGCCCATTGAAAAAGTTGTTGATAAAGCAGAATTAACAAAAAATCTTATTCACGAAGTATCTAAATCATTATATGGTAAATCATTATATAAGCTGATTGATATGAAAAGAGTCGCAAGAGACAAAGCATTTGAAGAATTAATGCGAGTTAGCATTGATGAATTTGAAGAGGTATTTACAGATTCTTATATCGAAGGTACAAAGGTAATAGATGTTTATGATCAACTGACAGATTCTTTGATTAATAAACATTATATTGATTTGTTTGAAGAGGAAAGTTATAAGTTAATTGTTGAGCAATTACTTGAGTATGAATATAGGCGAATTGAAGATATAAAGCAAACAATAAGTAAGCAAAAGGAATATGATAATCTACGCAAAAACACATTTAAGAAAGAATTAGAAAAAAGCAAGCAAGTAAATAGCTATATGAAATATGATGTGGCTGATTATTCAATAAATAACAGATATGAAAATATTGGTTTTGGTGATTTGCTTTTATTTAAACAGAATGTACGTGATGAAGAATGGTCAGCTGGAATAAATATTTCGCAAGAATGTGATAATATATTAAGGATACAGACCATAAAAAAAGGTGTAGCCAGAAAAAACAAAACATATACTATTTTAAAAATGGTAGCGAAAGAAATAGCTATTGAAAATTTAGATGAATTATATGGCAAGAAGAATGATAGTATTTGGCCAATAGAGATAGATAAGAAATATTATGCTCTTATTCCTACCCATGATATAATTCGCATAGATACAGATATAGTAGATTTATGTTCTCTGAATCCAGATGGAAAATCCTCTTTGAATGCTAATCTTGATGAGGCACTGCGATTTAAAGCATATCATTCTAAGCCGTACTTTAAAGACTTTTTGAATATGGTTAATAATAAGATAAAAAGTAGATTTGATGCTCTTGTTAATAATGATGATTTGGAAAAAGCGCAGCAAGAGGCTGCAATATCTATGGTTGAAGCAGATAATGATACTATTAAGATTGGCTTGTATAAAGATTTAATACTATCATTAAGTTTTCAAGTGGGTTACAATGAGGATGGTTTTATGCTTATGCGAATTTGTAGGGTAGAATCTAAACGTTCTTTAAGATTGGCATATTACTATTTAAATGATTTAGGAAGAATTGGGATAGATACAACACCTGGGATTTAAAATGTTTGCCCTCTGTTTGCGCAACCACCATCGGCATGCTCGAACCCCCTTTCCTACGTGGTTTTCTGGGCGTCAACTTATTCAAATCTGGTTGTCGCCTCTTTCATATGCTCTAAATCCTCGTAAATACGTGGGTTTGGAGCATTTTGCATTTACTCCATGAGGTGCGGAGAGGTGCATGCTTTATCCTAGAATAGCAGACA
>Ga0153948_1000868_pt1 | contig 16314 bp, 16 predicted proteins | sample TSNJ032MetaG_FD_104696 | JGI IMG/M metagenome (GOLD analysis project Ga0153948, IMG submission 104696) | Attine ant fungus gardens microbial communities from New Jersey, USA - TSNJ032 MetaG | ecosystem: Host-associated > Fungi > Mycelium > Unclassified | place: USA: New Jersey, Wharton State...
ATATTTATCCAATTGATCTTGATAAGACTTTCTACCAGGGAGAGCTTGAGTTCCAGAATTGGATATTTTCCTGAAATTATCCACTACAATAAATTTCAGTGTGATTGCCTTGAAATTGGTCTGATGTATATCATGTGATACAGGAAATATTATATTGTTTAAAATAGATGCATAGCGGTAAATTGTGACCAACTAAGTGATGAGAAAACTCTCGACGCGCTGTCACCCTTCCACTTCCTCCCATTATGAGTGTTTGTCTTTTGTACTTCTGTTTTTCCTGCCTTTTGTCTCATGATGATCTCGACAGAAATTTACAATAAGCGAACTGAGGGATGATGACATTCTGAGCGATGTCGTTCCGAGTAACATTGTGTCTCGCCAAGCAAGTATCAGGCCCTCTCAACTGCCACCGCTCATTAACAGCTCTTTCAGCCGAGCCAAGGCGCTGATGGAGAGAGTGAATACGTTGACGATGCTATGGAAGAAGATGAACTAATCAGTGAGGAAGATGAAGGGCAGGTGCGTCGATGCTTTTTTGTGTTTAGCAGGTATCAATACAACGAATAGAACTTGACACGGGGCCAGACTCAGCAAGAGAAACGAGCAGAGCGGAAAGCGCAAAAACAAAAGCGGAAAGCTGACGAGAATCAGTTACAAAAGAAACGCGAGGAGATGGACAAGGCAAAGGCGAGTGGGTCTGCACGGTTCTCTGGATTTTGCTTACCCCTTGATAGCTGGCAGATGCTGTGAAGCGATACTCTTATCTTCTTGGTCAGACTGAGCTTTTCAAATACTTTGTCGACATCAAGGTCAATCAATAGCTCTTTCGTGCAATCTCTCGTTTATTGTTTGACAGAGGACTCGAGACCCCGAATATGCCGCGTTGATGGATGCCCAACCTAAACCGAAAGGCCGTGGTCGAAAAAAAGTAATGTCAGTCCATTTCCTACTCCTCTAATATCATTTGTCTCAAATTATACAGTGATAGCAGCGCTCGTCATCGACGGTCAGAGAAGGAGGAAGACGAAGAATTGCTGAAAGATGGCGAATTAGGTATGGACGGGAATGACCAGCCAGTTGTCTTTGAGGAATCTCCCAGCTGTGAGCAGCGTTCTGTAGTCCTCTATGGAGTTGGTTTGATGTATCATCGACATAGTTATTCACGGCATTATGCGTGCATACCAGCTGCAAGGCCTAAATTGGATGGTCTCTCTCCACCATAATGGCCTGAATGGTATCCTTGCTGATGAGATGGTGACTCTTCTAGTGCTTGTGTGTATACTGTATGACTGAACTGAATGAACAGGGTCTTGGTAAAACATTACAAACCATCTCTTTCCTCGCTTACCTCAAACATTACCGCGACATTTCCGGCCCACACCTCATCGTCGTCCCGAAATCTACTCTCCAAAATTGGGCTCGTGAATTCTCAAAATGGACACCCGACTTCAAGTCCGTTCTCCTCGCTGGAAACAAAGAAGAGCGTGCGGAAACTATCGCTAACCGCCTTCTACCTCAAGATTTCGAAGTCTGCATTACAACATATGAAATGTGTCTAATCGAGAAATCAATTCTCAAGAAATTCTCATTTGAATACATTGTCATTGACGAAGCGCACCGTATCAAGAATGTCGATTCCATCCTTTCACAAATTGTCCGTGCGTTTTCGTCACGAGGACGCTTGTTGATCACAGGCACGCCATTGCAGAATAATTTGAAGGAATTGTTCGCTCTTCTGAATTTCATATGCCCTGAGATTTTTGTCCAATATGAGGATCTTGACGCATTTCTACATAAAGATGCTACAGAAAAGGAGGAGGAGGAGGAGAGGAGTAAAAAGGTTGTCGAGGCTTTGCATAAAATTTTACGGCCATTTTTGTTACGCAGAGTCAAGTCGGACGTCGAGAAGAATCTATTGCCCAGTGCGTCTTTTGTTCCTTTTTGTTTATCCCTTACCACTGACAGTCTGTTTCAGAGAAAGAAATTAACATTTATGTTGGTCTTAGTGATATGCAGAGGAAGTGGTACCGGTCGGTACTTGAGAAAGATATCGATGCAGTGAATGGTTTGACTGGCAAGAAAGAAGGAAAGACAAGACTCATGAACATGGTAATGCAGGTGGGCAGGATTCTCTTCTTTTCATGATCTTTGTACTAATAGCTAAACCATTAGCTTCGCAAAGTCACCTGCCATCCTTACCTCTTCGACGGTGCTGAACCTGGTCCACCATACACAACTGACGAACACATTATAGAAAACTCCGGAAAGATGATCATTCTTGACAGATTGCTTCAAACTATGAAAGTGAAAGGGTCTAGAGTGTTGATTTTCAGTCAAATGAGTAGGGTATTAGATATTTTGGAAGATTACTGTTTGTTCCGAGGTCACAGTAAGCTCTTTTCCTTTATTGAATGGACATTGTTCTTAAGTTTATTGACTAGAATACTGCCGTATTGATGGTGGTACTGCACACGAAGATCGAATTCTCGCAATTGATGAATATAATAAACCTGGCTCGGAGAAGTTCATTTTCTTATTGACGACACGTGCGGGAGGATTAGGTATCAATTTGACAACGGCGGATATCGTGGTGTTATACGATAGTGATTGGTAAGTCAATTTCTTTTGCCTCCTTACTCGAATATCCGCTGACGCGAATCCAAATGCACAAAGGAATCCTCAAGCTGATCTACAAGCCATGGATCGAGCTCATCGAATTGGGCAGACAAAACAGGTTTATGTGTTTCGATTTGTTACAGAGGGAAGTGTAGAGGAGAGGATGCTGGAGAGAGCGGCGCAGAAGTTAAGGTTGGATCAGCTAGTAATCCAACAAGGGAGAGCTCAACAGGCTGCGAAGAGTGAGTTTATCACTGTTCATCCGGTTAGATACTGATCATGGGATGTTCAATAGCTGCCGCAAATAAGGAAGAGCTTCTTGAAATGATCACTCATGGTGCTGACAAAATTATCAACTCGCAGGATAAGTACGAGTGTCGTCAAACCACAGGTAGAACTTGTTAATAATTCAAGAAATCTAGTCTACTCGTCAATGATGATATTGAAGCTATCATCCAACGAGGAGAAGAACGCACTGCTGAGCTCAACTCGAAATATGAAGGTCTCAATCTTGAGGATTTGAGTAATTTCAAATCAGACGCGTCAGTGCAACAGTGGGAGGGAGAAGATTTTCGAGCAGGAGTGAGTTTAATTTATCCTCTCCGTTTTGTCAACGCTAACTCTATGTTCTTTTGTTTCTAGCAACGCAAACAATTGAGCTTGAATCTTCTTTCATTGTCTAAGAGGGAACGCAAGACAAATTATTCGGTTGATAGTTACTTCAAGGATACATTGCGAGTTGGGACATCCAAAGTTGAGAAAGGGCCGAAGATGCCAAGAGCACCTAAACAAATTACTGTGTAAGTATTTTTTTTCCTGTAGTTTTTGTGTGCTGCTGACAAACAACGAATAGTCAAGACTTTCAGTTCTTCCCACCTGAGCTTACTGTATTACAAGAACGAGAATTAGCCGTATACAAGGCATGGTCACTAGTCCGGGCTGTCACTGAATTGTTTATTCATTCATCCTTGCAGAGACTCAATGGTATTCCCGCTGCCCCTCGCGAGCCAGGCGAAGACGATACGCCGGAGAAGCTCGAGGAAGAACGTTTGGCGGCACAGGAGTTCATTGATACTGCTGAGCCACTAACGGAGGAGGAGATGGCGTTGAAGGAGGAATATGCACAACAGGGTTTCGGAGACTGGAGCAGGAGGGATTTCCAACAGTTTGTTAGAGGTTTGGAAACTCACGGCTGGTGTGTTATGGCTGCATTCCATTTTTATGGTTTTGATACCGAAAATGTGCAGGGATCAGCCTATGAGCGTTTATGCCGCTGAAATTCAAGACAAGATCCCAGAAGAAGTCGAGATTTATTACAAAGTATTTATCAAGAAATGGAAAACGCTGCCCGAGTATCAACGAATTCACCAACGTATCTCCGAAGGCGAAGCGAAGCGTACCAAACGTGACACCCTCGAATATCTACTTGGTAAAAAAATCAACTCCGTCCGTTGGCCAATGCAAGAACTCGAGCTCAATTATCCAACGACCAAAGGCAAAGTTTACTCTGAAGAAGAAGATCGATATCTACTATGCCGGTTGTTCCATTACGGGATGCAGACGGATGATGTGTACGAGAGGATTAAGAAGGATATAACAGAATTTCCTGTGTTTCGATTTGATTGGTTCTTCAAGAGCCGGAGTCCTCAGGAATTGCAAAGAAGATGTAATACACTTTTGAGTATGATTGAAAAGGAGGCAGAGATGGAGGCACAGGAGGAGGCTGCTAAGAAGAGTACGAAGGGAAAGGTGTGTGCCGATGTCCTGTTATGTGATTTGAGATTGATTTGATTTTTTAGAAACGTGGGATTGACGAGGTGATAAAGAATGATCAGAAAGAAAAAGAAGCATCCTCAAGAACTTCAACGCCCGCAAGCACAGGGAAGAGGACGGTTAAAAAAAAGAAGACTTAACCTCGGTTGGCCCCGATATTGTGTGATAGATTGTCCTGTTAGTTAGTATCGATTTTAGATTATATCTCTATCTGTAGCGCGATGCAGACATCTGTGTCGCTCTCTTTACAAGTAATTCAACGCTTACACCGGTATTATTGGTGATAGTTGTAACATAGGATGCAGATAGTGCCATGCCCTAACCGTCTTGTAGCGCTTTGTCGTCAGGACTATTGACTTTGAATTCAGACAGCCCTAGTCATTACCTAGCATCAGTTTATAGCCTAACCTCCAAATGCACTGAATTCCATGCTGCGTTATTGTATCCGACCCTTAGTCTAGGTAGAAACTTCATGACCAGTGTTTTATACTGTACACCGTTGTTATCGGTTTCAGCTTCAACTTCCTTTCCCTGTCCTAAGGCAAAGATCTGACCAAGACGTCGTTACTCTCGGCTCCCCTTTTCCGGATATGTTCATAATGGACTTTGTTCATTTATTCACCCTGGTTAACTTATTAAAAGATACAAGAGCTCAGGCGTCACCCAAATGGTAAACGACTGAGGGAATATACTACGGATGCCGTCTTGTATAAATATGCAGGGTAAGTGTAAATGTGAGTCATGAAATCCCAGACCTAGACTGTCTTGCGACAACATCAACACTAGCCAAACGACGAGCCGAAGATCGCGCTTGGGTTACTAGACCGCTTCAACACTTATTTACATGATTTTCCGGGTGAAAATTAAATCAGATGAACCACAGACATGTTGGATAAAGCTGAGGAAAACTAGACCGCGGCAAACGCGCACCGGTCATCTATCATTCCAGTACTGTATATACAGCACAATAACTACACTGTCCATTGTATCAGTACAATAATAATAATAATAATAAACAATCGTCCAAGCTGTCGCTCGAAATAGAACAGCTCCTTATTCAACAGGACATGAGTGACCTCATTTTATGAATTGATTATTTGTCCACCCAGTGTACGAAATAATCTACCATAAATATGTAAATATGGGCCATGTTTGTATCCTGATGCATGTAATCGTCATGCAGATAAAGATCCAATGTATTTGTTATGAAAATATTATTTTCATTTGATTTTCATCACTGATTAGTAGGCTTACGATTTTAGTAGACACCTCACTTCTGTGCATTTAGCCGTCATTTTGACAGTGTCATCACTACATAACAAATCTATCACTGCACCTATAGTATTCGACAGCTGAACTTAGCAAACAGTCCACAAAGCAGGTTAAGCATTAAAGTTTCTGTGCTCAAAGGCCTCCTTACTTGATAATACTAACCTGTGCAACATGAGGGGAAATAATCAATGCAAGATGCTCAAGCCATATTCTCAATATTGGCTTCGTCACCCCACACATTCAGTTCATATCCTCCACACATCCCTGACAGGAGTTATGCTCATTAGGAGTACCCTAGACGCCGTCGCGAACACAGCACATATAGATCGACGTTGACTTGTTGTATGTCGAACAACGTTGGTGACACGGAGAAAGAATGTATTTAAGGATCACTGGCCGTTATTTTCTTTCATCTCCAATATCACATACCGATGAAAATCACTCATACTCTCTTTGCGCTCGCTCTCCTCCTGTGGTTATGGACGCTACTGCTGCCCCTATGGAAAAATCAGATTAAAGACAGCGTCTATCAAAAACATTCAGGGTGATGGCCCTTCTTAGGGACCTGCGGAATAGTAATGCACGTTTAGAATTATGAGCGGGGTGAATGGCCGAAAATAAATCTTGCGCAAGATGTTTCACCGAAACCCCACACCGATCGTCTTATGGCGCGCGTTGACTCCTACCTTTAAGAATTTATTTTTCAGTAATTGATCTTTTCATAGTGGAATTCATTCTCATGTCAACATTTTGATTTACCCCCGGGTAGTCTATAGCCAAATGATGATCTCACACTCATCCCGGTCGAGCTCCTTATTTTATCAAGTGCAACTCTCTGCATTGTGTGGCAGGCGCGGAGTGGAGTCTTTCCCGGAGAATTTCCTGTAGCATTGACTATTTGACTATATACTGTCCGGGGGTAAAGTGAAATGATCTATGGTAGGCCTTGTAAGCAGCTGTTTATTTCAAATATAATGGTAATTCTGAGGGCTTTGAAAGAGACTTGATATGTGCGCCTTGATATAATTTTTTTTCATTCGGAGATAGGAGTAGACATAGAAATTGAACGATGGTCTAGAAAAAACCTTCATTAAGATTAGAAAATATGATACGAATGGACGATTATGGATGGTAACTAAATGCTGTTGGGACTCATGTCTATATTTGGCAATCTCCGAGCGGTCTAAGCGCTCTTATGGGGGAAGGTGCTGGCTTCCTAAAATGGACCTAAATTATGTTTGACCACGTGGGGACTTCTTCCACGACAAATTTGAGGATTAACCACAATTCAAATGAATTCTTAGGTACATGCATACGTATATTGTCCCACGATACTTGGTTTCACTACGTAACATCAGTAGCTTATACATCTTGAAATCCGAGTCCTCCGGCATTGAAAAAATAAATCACTAGCCCCTGGATGATGTGGTCGTCTAACCCCATCCAGGAGTCACCCTGCCCGTATATATTTGTTCCAGCCCATTGTGACTTCTCTCGTCCAAATGCCTCATGATTGCTGACCACGCTACTCCATTGGCCACTTCATTACATTACTGACGCCATAGTCCAAATTGAGCTAAGAAATCAAGCATGCCCACCTCATGGAAATTGTAGTTCGTCCCAAATACATCTTCCGAGATCTAGAAATGCATTGTCTTGACAACTGCCAATTTGCTACGGTTCATTGGAAAAGTGCCTCATAATAAGGATGATTAAATTTACATGAAGAAACCAATTAGTACAACTAAATACCAAAAAGTAAATTTAGACGGAGCCTCCCTCACAGTGCACAGAACGTTCGATATTAATGGCTACCTGACGAAAGATATTAGTTACTGCCGACTGGAGAACCGGAAGACTCACTTTTGGTGAACGAAGTGTAGGGGAAACACTGTTTCCAAGTGAATCCTTCGAAGACAGCTGCAGCTAAGGATAAAGTTCTAGTGATAAGTTCTTTGGTGGCAACAACACTCACAGATAAATGATCCCCTCGTCGGCCATTTATCATAGGTCTGATATCACGTGGACTCATAGTTGATCTCGTGCGATTAAGATTTTTACGAGTGTTCAGACTGGACAGAAAGTGAGTACCATTGAGAACAATATAGTTTGGACTCACGTTACAAGAATAGAACTGGCATACACTGCAATGACAACATGAGTTAGCACTATGCTTATGCGAAGTTGAGATAGAAATATGGAGATGGAATTGCTAGGCATGGAGATAGAAGTAGGTCAGACGGACTTGAACCAGAACTTACATTTCGCAATCACAAAGTGCAATCCCAAGAATATCAGATTGTTTTTTTCTTGCATCACCCACTGACCGGATATTCCGTGTCAGGTATGGACAATTTCCCAGCGACGTCTGGGGAGACACTTACAAAGATCAAAGAAGCAATAGTCCCGGCACTATCGAAAGAAGGGTCAACGAAAAAATACAGAAGTATAAATTTAATCAGGAACACACGTGGTGAGCGCCCCCGTTTCAAAGGCGTAGATAATCAAAGTGTCAATAACAGTATTTAGACTGTAAAGGGATTATCAAAGAAAATCTGTAAATACTGAGGTTGCCATACTTGAAATTGCTCGTTCTGCTGGTCTTTAGTAGGAAAAAGAGCGAACCAGTAACAAGAATATCCACAGTCGTAGAGAGTCCGAGTCCGAGTGTGAACACCCACTATACAAAATGACTTAGCAGAAAATAAGGATCGATACGAGATAGCGGAGCATACACCAATATGTGCTTGGAAGCCTTGAAAGCTATTGTGTAAAGTCCTGAGAAGGCGGAACATCAGATTGATCCCATCATATTGGCTGGGACATGACTGACATCTCGGCAGTTGACACTGAATCGAAAAATCAGAACCGGTGAAAATGCGGCGTGATTCAGGATCTTACCAGTGGCAGATACTATAATTATCATTGGTTATCAGAAGAAGTTGGCCAAAACAACAGCAGAATACTGACTTAGGCGGAGTAGAGTTAAAAACGCCTTTCAGAGTTCAGGTCAGCAAGAGGTCATCACCAGTTGAAGTGAAACCCACTATAGGAACAACTAAGAACCAATTGTGCCGGCTGACTAATTGAGGGTCAGGCATTTCAGCAAAAAGCAAATCTGCAAGGGACATACGCATGAAGATTCGATGTGAAAAGAAACTGCAGACTGTTAACCATGTGCTGCCAGTTGCAACAAATGTCGTACCAGTGAACGACAAATGTCATAATGCCCTGGTTTGGATTTAGTGTCCATGACTAGTGATAGATCGGATAGACTAACCGTGATTGTTACAGTAGCCTGAAATTATTTCGAAGTTAAAACAAGATGATGATAATGCAGCTTACTTACCGCGACAGCCCTAGTGGAGCAGACGTCAAGGCACTGGTGTCATAGAAGAATAAACCATACCTACCAATATATATCCTGTATGCGTTCACTGTCCTGAAACTCGAGAATAAAATAATACCAAAGACTCGCCCATACAAGCGTGGTATGTAAGACATCGAGAAAACTGGCCGCCGTCACTATTACTGCAGCTTGTGCACCATCATATTAATAACTCACAAAATGAGAGCCACCTGAAGGGTGCCTTATCAGAACATGCAACTGGGCAAGAGGACAGACATACTAAGGTCTTGTTTCTCTTCCGATCGCCTTCATACATTTTGAAGTAAATGATGACCTGAAGTATCACCAGTCCGCTTAACCTAGAAGATGCTTGGATATGTTATATAGCGAGCAAGATAAATCATACATGGACGCAAATAGTCCGCCCAAAAGCAGGGCACCGTACGTTGCGTAGATGTTGGCCATGTTGTGTATGCGTGGGGGAAAGTCCAAGACTTGTGAGCGCCAAACTGAGGGGCATAAAATAGAGCACCCGGAACCGAAGACTCTTCAGCAACCCAACAGACGGACTTAAATAGGCTCCGAGGGGAGCATGAAGCTAGTCGAGGCCTTGGTGTTTTTGTACGAGCCGGGCCCCACAATCAATTTATTCCATGCGTCCACCGTTCCTATAGCGGTTAGTCCGCAATGCTTGTCCAGTTTGCATTTATAATTGCATTTGCAAAGGTCACTTGGTCCGGGGTGTCAGACGATCTTTCCGGTAATCTCGGCAACCATGTAAATATGACATTGAGGCGTCCATTATGGGATTGCAAATCGTCGAGACTCTGAATTGTCAGATTACGTCAGCGAAATCATCCTTGCGTTGAAACCTTGAAAAAGATGGCTACACCAACTCCAGTCTTCGTAATGAGTATGTCCTGATTATTTCAGGCCTTTTCTGTTCTTATATACCCTCAAGACTCGATGCCCGAGCGCCACTCGGGGCGCAAGGCACAGATATCTAATATCACTGCCGCAAAAGTATGTTATCATAGTTTTTTACTGCGTCGACCGCGTTGACCACCCTTGGAAGACCGTCGCAGACGTGATAAAAACATGCCTTGGGCCAAAAGCCATGCTCAAGATGATTCTGGATCCTATGGGCGGCATCTTGTATGTAGCTTAAACATATGCCTCGATCGCATAATGATCATCTCTTAGGCTCACCAATGATGGAAATGCTATCTTGCGCGAGATCGATGTCGCTCATCCAGCAGCGAAAAACATGATTGAGCTCTCACGGACACAAGATGAAGAGTGTGGTGACGGAACAACGAGTGTCATTATACTCGGTGTGTCTTCAGTTAGTCCAGATTTCACATTGACGCTGATCAGACCAAAGCGGGAGAAATCCTCGCTCAATCGTTATCACAACTCGAACGCGACATTCATCCGGTTGTTATTATCTCTGCTTACAACAAAGCACTCAGAGAAGCACTCGACATTGTCAAGCGGATATCACTTCCCATCGACGTCCATGATGACGAGCAAATGCTAAAACTTATCAAGACCTCGATCGGGACAAAATTTGTGGCACGATGGTCTGACTTAATGTGCAAATTGGCTCTGCAAGCCGTGCGGACAGTTGCACAAGAGGACGGTTCCATGAAAACCGTCGATATCAAACGATACGCTCGTGTAGAGAAGGTCCCCGGAGGAGAAATTGAGGACAGTTGCGTGCTGGATGGTGTCATGGTCAACAAGGACATTACTCATCCTGGAATGCGCCGACGGATCAAAAACCCTCGTATCATACTTCTTGACTGTCCTCTGGAATATAAGAAGGGGGAGTCTCAGACTAACATGGAATTTTCAAAAGAAACAGATTGGGAACGTGCACAGGCCATCGAAGAAGAGCAGGTTAAAGCACTTTGTCACAGAATCATCGAGTTCAAACCCGATCTCGTACTTACCGAAAAGGGAGTTTCAGGTATGATCTAAACGTTTTCCGTCTTCTGTACACTAACGGCTCTCTTACAGATCTCGCCCAGCATGTCTTTGTGCAAAACAGTGTCACAGCAATTCGTCGAGTTCGTAAATCAGACAATAATCGCATCGCTCTTGCCGTCGGCGCAACGATTGTCAATCGGGTTGAAGATCTGCGAGAAAGTGATGTTGGCACTAAATGTGGTTTGTTTAATATTGAAAAAATTGGTGATGAGTAAGTCGGCATTCATATCAATTGATTGACAAATCATGTCCTGAGAATCTCCATCATATCAGATATTTCACCTTTTTGACTGAATGCAAAACGCCAAAGGCTTGTACAATTCTCCTCCGCGGGCCCTCAAAAGACATTCTCAATGAAATCGATCGAAACCTCGCCGACGCCATGTCCGTTGCTCGAAATGTTGTGTTCGATCCTACTCTTGCCCCTGGTGGTGGTGCCACTGAGATGGCCATCAGCGTTGGTCTCCATGCGAAAGCACGGTCAGTTGTCGGAATTGAAGGATGGCCCTACAGGGCTGTTGCAGATGCCATGGAAGTTGTTCCGAGGACATTGGTACAAAACAGCGGCGGAAATGCCATTAGAGTCTTGACTGAGCTTAGAGTGCGCCTTTTCCTAATTGATAACTCATACTCCGATTTAAGACCATCATAGGCCAAACACGCCAATGGTGAAAATTCGTGGGGTGTGAATGGAGATACAGGAAAGATTGTGGACATGAAGGAATATGGCCTCTACGAGTCTGCTAGTGTAAAGATCCAAATTTTGAAAACTGCCATTGAGGTGTGTGCAGCTTCCTTCAATATGCTTCTAAAGGAAGCATTCATCTTATTTTCTCAGGCGGCCCGTATGCTTCTTCGAGTGGATGACGTTGTTCAAGCTGTGAGGAAAGATCAAGAACGTGGCGGCGGTGCTCAACAGGGTCCTGGCCCCGAAGAAATGATGGAACAGTGAGAAAATCTAGTAGATATAAAATTTTGACAAGTCATATGAGGCAGTAGTGGAGACAAAATGCTGTGATGGTACATTCGAATAAAGTAATAGAGTAACAAGCCTTTACTATTGACTTCCACGTGAAACGCAATTCCCACTGCCTTCCAATTGATGCAGAATTTGTTTGAGAAGAACCATCGCTAACGGAGATGTTATCAGTTTTGGCTAGCTTCACACCTGCTCTCGAGCAATCAACCAGTAGTTTTCGCTGCAAATATTTGATCAATCAACTTCAGTTAAATTTTCGTCATGGAAAAGGGCACACTTGGCTGTTTCGGTGGTGATGGTCGAATATAAGCTTGTGCGAGCCAATGAGGCATTACTTGCGACCCAGTGGCAGTATGAATTTCTATCAGGTCTTTAAGAGGTTTGCCATGGGCAGCTGTCTCGTCACGCTGATTCAAAGTCAGTGGACAAGGCGCCTATTAAGCTGTTAACGCACCTCCATCCTCTGTTTCAGTTCCTTGCACACCCTCAAGTACCCCTCATATCCAGGCTTTGGCGACTTGGGATCGACTTTGATCTTCCCGAGTCTTTCCCTCAGATCCTTCTCCTTCCCCAGCCCAGGCTGCATAATTTTGAACAAGTGACCTTTAACTGCACTCAATGCTGTTGGCGTCTTCTGTGAAAGTACGATGTCAAGATATTCGATGGCTAAATCGCAATGTCGTGGCTGACGGAGTAGGATCTGCTCGTCAGAGAGGTAGTTCGGATCAGACGGCAGGAGAGACAGCGATGTGGATGACGAAGACACCGATGAGGATATGAGGCCATTGAAGAGGGCAGGATTGTACAGCTGCCCTTCAGCGCTCATAACCCCATCAGCCCCGGTTACCTCTAAACATCTGAGAACATCGGCTTGGCACAAGATGTTGCCATTGGCGAAAACGGGTACAGAGACAGCTTGCTTGACTGCACGGATTTTTGACCAATCAGCAGAACCTGTATTGACGCCACGCTGCTCTCGTATTCGACCGTGGCAGGTCAAAATTTGAGCCCCAGCACTTTCGAGCATTTTAGCATATTCCACTGTCTTTTCGATGTCAGGGAAGACACGGAACTTGACAGTCACAGGCACAGATAGATTGACATGGAGGATATTGACTGAGGGTACTTCAACTTGTGTTCTGAGGTATAGAAATGGGTCACGTACTAAGCTTGTATATGAGCTCCCAGTCATCCTGGAGAAACGCACCATATTTCCCTTTCTTGGCAATATCCTGAGGGCAGCCCAGATTGATATCAACTGCATCACAGTAGCGCTCGACAAGTTTCGCGGAGGCCAGCAACTGCTCCGGATCATTGGCACAGAACTGGACGATAAGCGGCCGATCAATTCTAGGATCACCCTCTTCGCCACAAGATGTGTTGAAATTCAACTCGCGATAGTGTTTGTTAGTCTGAGTGGCAAACATCTGAAGTATCATTTGAATGCACGAAAACGTAAGCTACGAGGCAGACTGACCTTTGCATTGATCATGGGCGAGTAAACAACCTGTCCGATAGTTAGTAAAGGATCTCTGTATACTCGAATGTTACGAACCTGAGCTCCATACCTCCGTGACAATTTCCGCCAAGCCTGATGAAAATAAACATGAGCGAAAAATTCGGGAGTCAATGAGGGAGACAACGCACAAGCTCGCTCTGGTCGACCATGGGAGCCACGATGTACTTTGGACTGCCCAATACATGTCTGTATAGGTCGTAGCCTTCGAGTTTTCTGGTGGAAAAGCGAGATGCCATTCGCCAAGGGAGAAACTGGAATTGTGCAAGAATGGTGTGTAATGTGTGGCTGTGCTGCGATCACTTTGTCATGGACAAGAACACCACCGTCCTCGACGTCGAGGACGACGACCAGAGGCAAAATCGCATTCGTATGCTGCAATTTGTCAACTTCGACACAAGCATACTGACTGCGCTTAGAAACTCTGCTCAAAAATCTCAACAATGATAGCAAACCGCAGGCATCTCCCAATTTACCCAGGTTCGACTTTGGGGGCAAGTCCATGCTCCCCGTACACACTCATTCTGAGCGTTCGTCTACATTTTTTAACCACAAACACTAACTATGCCAACTCGTTGTTGACTACAAACTCAGTTCTTTCTCGAGTTCAAGCATTTCTTCCTCAGATCCAAAGCTCTAATCAAGTACTCAACCAACGCATGCAACAAGACCCAAAGAGCGTTGACATTGAACACATCAGCGAGGATATGGATCAATATATTCAAATGGTAGGTTTTCTCACACGCTCCTAGGGTTTCTCATTCTTGCATCCAGAACCTTGGTCTTGGTGTATTTGAAGATAGGAGCAATACAACTCAGACCGATCACGACGCTGACATGTCGTCTGTCTCGTCATCGTCGTCCTCTTCAGAAGAGGTTGACCAAGTCTCCGACTACGACTCCGACGCCTCGTCCGAGATCATCACATCGTTTGTCCCGGTACGGCCCATCAAACCTTTACCACGTCGTTCACTTAACAGAGCACGTCCTCAAATCATCGTCTTGGAGGACAAGTCGCAAGAATGAACTCCTGAATCTTGTCCAAGCTCCGTGTTCACGTACGTTACTTAGCTTGTAATGCAGCCACCTATCCTATCTGCTTCGCACATTGACTATGATTTCCATCCCCACATATTCTATTCGTTCCCTTGGTTGTCATATGCACTAGCAATACAAGGCTGATTATTTTTCTCGCTTCTCATGTAAGTTTTGTACATTCTCTTTCTGAAGTAACATCCAACTGCGGGAAGACTAACATGTGAAAGGTGACTATTGCTCCTCGATTGGATTTGCTAGTTAAGTGTCTGTTCCCATTGAATTTGTCCCTCAAACACAAACAACCTTGACTTTTTTGCCGTTTCCACTCCCTCCACACGATCTTGGAGAGCTTATTTTCCGAATTCCCTCAACTCGGTGCCGCCGAACATCTCTTCCCTGAGTCCTGGTACGCAACGTGGGACGCTGGATGCTTTCATGTCGTACATTAGACCGCCGAACATCTTTGATCTCGACCAATAAGAGACTGAGGATAACGGGACCATAACTTGATGACTCAAAACAAATTTCTGAGGCATACGTGAGCTGCTGTACGTTGAGGTCTATATCGCACTCAGACAGCTTATATGGTCCTGACCTCACCTCGGACTTCATATTGCACCTTTCTTCTTGTTTTCTGCGCAGTGCAGCTTACACTTGAACATTTTTGAATTCTCTTCTAGGAACGTTCTTCCCTGCAACTAAAGATAGGTTCGTCTACTGAATCTCTTTCTTCCCCACAGCCATGGCTACCTCGTTTCCCAACCAAAAGTCTCCTCCAGATTTCATTCTCACCCTTTCCACCCCAGAAAAAAGCAAATCTCCTAGCATCAAATAGTGGTCATACTATGTTTACACCTGCTTCACATCCACAGTCCTCAAGCACACCAATTACCAAACGATACTCTAGTGATGCTGGTGACGAGGTATTCCTCGCAATGTAAAGCGGGACCGACAAGTCTCACTTCATATTTCTTTCTGCCTCTATTTGCTGCCCGGATCATGGTGCGAGAGTTACTTCGTGGTTGCTGTTGAGGTTTACATGCTGCCTGGCATCGTGCGCGAAACTGTGTATCTTTATCCTTTCCTTTGCAGCATGGAGATAAATAACTCCCATGCCCAGTTAAGTTGCTTGTGCTGAACTAGCACGCGCTGACAAGTAACCAATAAATACGCATCGGATCCAATGCCATCAGATGAACATCTTTTTTCATGTAAATATACCGTGTATTCAAACATCATCGTATTCCTAAGTGTGTAAATCCCTTGTAGAAGAACTTCCTCACCGAGCCAAAACAGCTCACAGTTATTGTCGTTGGTTACCTGAAAATGGTATGTTTAGACTCTCTTTGTGTGAATATCTGACTAAAAATATGACTTCCATTCCAACAGCACTTCCGATCCCACTCTGCATATTCATGAAACATGACAAAAGCAAGTGAAAGTTTGGATGGTATAAAAGGATGGATGGTATAAAAGGATGGATGAAAAAGATATGCCTCATCGCATCAGCTGCATTGACTGGTCGTTCTCAACTGTAGTGATAGTATGAAGTACCTCACTTTTCTCGCCTTCGTCCAGGCAGCCATTGGCGCCGCTGTCACTAGCAGCGCCGTAAAGGAAGTTACTCTAAACGTTGCTAATACCGACCTTGCCCCAGATGGTTTCACTAGGAGTTCGCTGTCTTTCTTGTTCAGCGTCCCATGATTTCCTCATTTTTCCCTCAGGTACCGTCTCCGTCGATGGCCAATACCCTGGTCCTCCCATCTTGGTACAGAAGGG
>Ga0153948_1000872_pt1 | contig 16241 bp, 16 predicted proteins | sample TSNJ032MetaG_FD_104696 | JGI IMG/M metagenome (GOLD analysis project Ga0153948, IMG submission 104696) | Attine ant fungus gardens microbial communities from New Jersey, USA - TSNJ032 MetaG | ecosystem: Host-associated > Fungi > Mycelium > Unclassified | place: USA: New Jersey, Wharton State...
AAGGACATCTGTTGTTTTGCATTGAATGTCAATTGACATAGGATGACAACAAGGGCAAGGCCTTTGTTGGGTTTATGAAAAAGATCAAGTCCAAGATGGCAAGTAATGTGAAGAAAATGCAAAGGTGGACTGTAAGGAAAGCAGATTGTGAGTCAGGCATCTGGTCTCCCTTGAGCAACAACTGACAAGACCACAAACATCCACGCAGAATTCAATCATATATTCATTCATCTTTTGTTCGTTGCAAGGGTAAATTTCTACATATACTGTTTTTGTTTTTCAATAATGATACACCGAGTTCGTATCCCTACTGAGTTGAAATAAATTCAAACACTGGTCAACGCATTCTGTTTGTGGCTGGTAGGTGAGGCTTGCGATCGATCTTGCGTACCACTGCAGCTTTCGGGATGACCCTGCATTGACCCTGTCGCTTGGACCATGCGGTTCGCATGGCCTCCCCACGTCATTTACACCCCTTAGCTTGGACCACACTCATCATTTCACCTGTATATATTTAGCATGATCCTCCATTGTGTGACTGTCTATTGTTCTTTCGGTACCATTGCCATTGCTCTCCTCCCGATCTGGGGTCCGCCCTTCGCCACACATCAGAGTCCTACAATGCACTATTTTGGGACCTTCGCCTTCTGAACATAAGTTTGGCTTTGACATCAGGGAACAAGGTACTCCCAATCATCCGGTCGGCAGGCCGATCCATCGATCCGCCTTGGAGCTGGATATCATAATTCAGGATGCAATAAGTGAAGATGGCCTTCAATTCACTGGCTGCGAAGAAACGACCAGGGCTATTCATAGCATCAGGCATAGGCAGCAGGACAGGGATGGCTCATCACACACCAGGCATGGCGACCATGTCCGAAAACAATGGTGTCGAGGGACAGTGCAACCATTTGGTGCTTAATACTGTCAAGTTCCCCATCTCCGCTGCGGAGGTCGGCGTATCTGAATCCTTTGAACACCTCTGGCTCGCAGAAAAACGACTGAATAGATCTGAGCTGGGTTGATGATGCGCCCTGTCACAAGACACACCTCGTCCCGGTTCATGGGAGCACTGGCCACTCCTACGAACGTACCTGCAGGAATGACGGTTCCATCTGAAAGCAACCAGTCTTTCTTGGCTTTACGAAACATTTGAACTGGTGTGGGAGTTTGAATATGGGATCATCTCTGTCTCAATCCAGACTTACCATATCCGAGGTTGTGCAGCCTCTGTGACTCTTTGAGGAAACTGTCGATCTTGCGCAAGTGCTTCATGGCAGAATACGTCCATCCGTGGGCAGATATCACACTTTCAGCTTCGTCGCGCATCCCACTGAGATATTTAGGCTGTGTTGCGAGGTCATACAAGGCGTGCGTGCATGCCTGTATGGGCCGAGCCAACGTCAGTCCAAATAAATCGAGTGGGGAAATGACCACGCACCGCAGTGGAAGTGTGGATGGCAGCAAAATTGACGGCAAGAATACGGAGGACAATATCGTGGACGGTCCGATGCTCTCCAGGGGCATCTTTGAGCAACCAATCGATCAAATTCGCAGGAGATACACCAGATCCATCATCCAACTGCCTCTTGTCCTGGGACAACTTCTCCTCAATCATAGTTCCTAGATAGCTCGAGGCTCGCCTTATTCTTCTAGGTACAAAGTTGAGAATGTTTCCGATAATCCTAAGAGGAATGAGGCTCGCGTCAGCCCACATGGGAAGTACCAAGAGAATGTTACGGTTTGAGGAAGTCTGGGAAGAGATTGATGATGGTCGCAGTCACAACCACTTGAATTGTAAAATTCTCTTGAAGCGAGATATATCCCTGCTCACGGCCTATGGCAATTTCATAAAATCACAGTTTTACCGCCCGAGGTCAGCGGACGCTCACAAAGGGGCAACCCAACAAAATAGCGGTTACTGGTTCGACATATAATATGCATCAAGGTCTCGTGTGCTGGGACTGTGGTCCACTCTGATTTATTATGAGCATCTGCAAGACGGACAGGAAATTTCATACGTTCAGTGATCGGTATGTAGGTCTTGAATGATTCCGTGATTTCATCTATGATCACATCAAACCCCGAAGCAATATTTCTTGTGAGAGATGATTTGACCGTCATGATGTGATATGGATCGTCGAGGACACTTCCCAGGGTATATTTTGTTTGGATAGCCTGTGATACATCGACGGTGAGGGAAAGGGATGCTATCCCGGATGGACGGGAACATACATCATCTATTGCCTCTTGGAAGGACAGAACATCGTCGGGAGCTTTCCTAAATTCGTCGAGGTGATTTCTGCCCGTAACAACGACAATCCATTTATTGATGGTGGCCACCTTGAATATGCCGTTCGGGTACTAGATCGACCTCAGTCTCTCGCATTCACATCGATGTATGTGAACGGAGCCTACGCGGTCATATCCTTCTTGGACGAGTTCATGTCCTGCATTGAGCCATTTAAAAGCAGTGATGTACGAAGAGAGAATTCCAGAATATCCGATTGTGGGAATAGCATTGAGCTATAAACTGTGTGCAGTGAAGAGATCTAAGAATAGTATGACTGTACGCACAGGTGATCGGTTGGCCTCGATGTATTTGAAAGCTCCCAGTGTCAAAACGAGCACACCCACCAAAAGCAGGCCGATGAAATTCAAATCGAGATTTTTCAGGGAGGGTGAAACTTCAAATGAATTGTCGAACATCGGGGGCCAAGAGGAATATGACAGCATACTTTTCCCACCACCTGGACTTCGATACTCACGCGTCCAAAGTACGAGCGTCTATCATTTTCCTGCGTCTGGATCAAGGACTGGCAGGCACGATGATTCCTTTGAAGGAAGGAGATGATCATAGCATGTCTGCCTTGATGTTCTCAGTTCCAGCGGTCCCTGACTTGGATGCTATCCAAAAAATGGACAGCTTCGCGAAACTTTTCAGGGAGGCTTTGAGTGCACTTACCAGCTCGTCTATACGTCGGCACCGCACAATAATTAACACCTATTTTCTTGAATCTAATTGTTTTAGGCTGATGTTGTCGGTCTGTCGATGATGTTTCTTTCACTTTTGTCGCAGCTACGCGCCTCGGTAGGCGTAATATCATTTTTTTATGGTCACCTTCAAGGAATGAAACAGTTTGTGCTCACGTGTCCCATCAAAACATTATTCAAATGTTGACACAATGCACAAATGATTGTTCCTTCAGTATTGATGATGATGAACTGCTTCCAAAACTGCTTCCCTGTCCCCTATGATACTGAGAAAGCCAGTTTTTCTTCAAGATACAACCAGAATTTTGTGGAAAGAGTTATATCAAAACCATCATTATTAATGAGAGATCAGTCAGGAAGCGAGTTCAATTAACTGTCTGATGTGGCAGTCCTTCAGGGTCGGAACTGAAATGCAGATAATGGGGATTTGTTGAAGGGGAGGGGAGAGTGGGATAATTATTTCAACACTTTGACCTCTCTAACATTACAACATGAGAAACTAGATATAGCAGCACCACTACATCATATACGAGTGATATCGAAACCCAGCGGAGATTCTTCCTTTGGGCTGTAGAAATCGATTCTGGATTTAGGGATGTTTGAAATAATCACTGGTAAGCAACGCATCACCAGGTCTTGCAATTCTCCCAGGTTTGCAGCTTTCAACAGCTCAACTTCAACATCGAAGGGTAATCCAAGCTTCTCTTTGATCTCTTTAATCAAGGGAGGGTCTTCGTTTGGATAGTCGATGCTGGAAAATCTGGAGCTGATAGTTTCTTCCTCGAGTCTGACCACAATTCGGGAGGCGCAGTATGGATCTGGAGAAGAGACGGTCTTAGTCTGGAGCAGGTCAGACGCAAAATACAATCTGATCTCTTCCCAGGGTAAGACTGACAATGGGCGTAAAAACGGATCTCTTGCTAGTAGCATAGAAGGAAGCGGCTTCAGTAACGAGAGAAAAGCAAGCCATATTCGAGGAGTAACGTTTTTCAGCTGGAGGGTGCGAAGACCATGAAAATTATTTCTGAGGAAGAATCGAGCTACGTTTGAAATGTTCGCACTCATGGGAAAACTGATGGCAATCTCGTCAGAAGACACAGGAGCTGATGGTGTTGGAAAATGAATTGTAAGGGCAGTTGCAGAGCAGAACGAAGAATGGACGAAGTTTATGTATGAGTCTGTAACGAGATGGAAGGGTGGCATGACCTGGTCGGAGAAAAAGACAGGGTCTTCGATTACGCAGGTCCAACGAACAAGCCATAGCTCAAACATCATTTTTTTGGACAATAGGGGACATTGGTGAATATTCGAAGGAAAAATGAAAGCACACACATTCGTCAGATGTAAGTGTGTCACATTCGGGAAATGCTTTGTATTAAACTTGGGAAGCACTTTGTTTACAGGGGAGAACGTTTGAAAGTGCTTCTGGTATGATGTGGTCGATGGATTCTGTTGTGAATCCACAAACGCCACCCCAAGTGTTGTGATGGATCTTAATTTAGTGCGAGCGCCTCTTGATGCTGTGAGATGGAAGTAGTCAGATATGATATCAATGTGTTCTTCATCTGCAGCAGACAAGTACAATTTCATCCACTGCGAGGATGGGAACTCAGGGGCGCTTTTGAGTAGGATATCCAGAGCACCGTTTATGATCTCTTCGACATTATCTGCATCCTTGAGCGATTGGAAGTCCAGATCAATGCAATTGAAACCTCTGCCGCAACGCTCCAAGACGACCTCCATACAATCGAGTGCTTGGCATGAGGAAGGGTGTGTGAAATTTGTGAAAGAGGTATTAAGCCAGAAAACCCGGTCAGACGTCATAATCTGACGCCAGACCCCACAGACGCTTGAGAGTTTGATTGATTCCCGAAGATGTGGCCAGGATGAGCGGTGAGAAAGTATTTGTCGAACGTCACGGTCATGAGTAGAGAGCGCTGCTCGAAGAAGAATATCACGAAAAATTTCGTACGGAAGATACTCATGAATCATGTGGGACATTTGACAGAGGTGTCGTCTATGTGCAAGCTGTCGAAGAGAGCTGTTATATTGGTTGACGACGAGTCACAATACTTTTAGGAGACAAATTTAGCAGTATTGAGTCAGCCATAGTATCCCCCATTGAGTGATACTAATATGAACTGCTACACATATCAACAGATGAAACGGACATCATTCCAGGTGGGTATAACTATATTGTGAGGACAAATAACGGCCGGCAGAAAAGCACCCGAGTCATAGTTCCGCAATGATGGTGGATAAACGACCCATTTAGAAAGTGATTGAGAATTTTATTTTTGCATCGGTGATGGTTCGTTCTTTCATATCCAGAAGTTGAGTTTGATTTCTGCACAAGTGAAGAAGCGACAAGAAAGGCGACAAGAAAGGCGACAAGACGATCATTGTGATTATATAATTATTACTACCACGTGCTGGCATTGTCTATTGACTCTTCCCTAACACTCTAATACTCTTGGCCGTCGATACCGTGCAGTTTTCTCATAGAATCAAGCTAGTCATGGACGAAATTATTGATGACGAGAAGAAACCTTTTGACGCCGAAACTGCAAACGACGATGACGCCCAACCTGACCCAGATGAACACCTTATGCTGGACCAAGGCAATGGGCGTGTGTGGCTCATCAAGGTCCCTATCATGCACCGTCGCACACAACGATCGTTCACATAAATGCGTTTTCAGATACCTAAATTTTTGCTAGAACGATGGACAGCTGTGAGAGCCGAAGACGTTCACTTGGCCACAATACGTGTATATACGCCTCCACCAGGAACACCTGGCGCAAAATCACGTTTTGTTTTGTTTCTTCCACCGAATAAGAATCCAAATGGCGGCCAAGAAAGCAATGCTAGTAGCATTCCACCACCTCCACCATCTCAGCACTCTAATCGCCCTACTTTCAACTTTGCCACCTCTTATATTACTACTGGGCCAGAGCCAGACTGCTATGAGCTTGACATGGTCAATGAGGCTGTTGAAAACCAGATTGTTGTTGCTGAACGGCCCAAGGATCCTTCGTTATCCGTTCATGGTTCAAGTGTACCGTACAATTCCAGAGCACGGACAACAATCCTTACAGGACGGATCAAACACGAATGTAATCTTCGCCCATCCTTCAGCGAGACCTACAGGAATCAGTTGCGCAGACGGCATCTGATGCATAACATAAAATCAAGGCAGATTAAGAGGATTGAGGAAACTGGTGTACCACGTGGTGGAATCAACAGACTCAGTAGTGGTGTTGGTGTTGGCGGTGGGGGAGCTTTCAGTGACCTTGTCGTGTGTATCTTGTCATCTGTTTGCTTCACCCTGTTCACTGACGTCAATTACAGAAAACGAAAACAAAACCGCAAAAAGGGTTCGAGCGCATGGCTCGTATCCCTCGAAATCAACTTCTCGATCAACTCTTCTCTCATTTTCGCGATACGCCGCATTGGGGTCTACGGCCACTACGTGACAAAACGCAACAACCTGAGGTATACCTCAAGGAGGTATTGTCAGAAATTGCATTTTTGCACCGCAGTGGTGAGCATAATGGAATGTGGGAACTGAAAGACAATTTCAAAGATGAAAATGTACGTGACATGAGATTTTACAACAGTTTCTGGTCCGCTTACGTCTCTGATTTCAGATCAAGGCTGAGAATGTTCCTACCAGCAATTTAGGAGAGTCGTTGGGCGTTAAGATGGAACTTGAAGAGGATTATGATGAAGATGAAGATGACGACGACATGGAAGAGGTCTCATGACTTTGACTTCGTTTCGTGTTTTTTCCTGATGTGGTTTTACAACCAATTGATCCATAGATCCCACATTTTATGCATGTACTAAAGTACTCACAACCCTATCCCTATGTACTTCATCTAATTTATGTCACGCAAATGCAATTCAGTTGCTTTTCTGTCTTATGAACAGCGCGAGCTTGAGTTTGGTCTTGGAATGCAGATGTTAGAAACTGCATCAAAACAACCTGTGTCCTCCTGGACTAGCTCTATTTTTCGCCATGATACGAGTCCCTACCATCAGCAATGACCAGAATAAGCTTGTGGCTGTTTGGGTAATCTGTCGTTGAAGATTCAAGAGAAGTGTAAAGACCTCAACGATTTAGAATAGGCGGTGATCAAACATATTGAGCGAGAGGGAAATTGAAGGGTTCATATTCGGGAGGAGGCTGAGGAACGACGTTGATGAGAGAGAAGGGGCAGGGGTTATCAATAAAAGCACTACCAGGCAAGGCTTCTCGAAAGCCTGTAGCTGAGAGAGTCCGGAGGTGTTCCCTTTCCCCCTTAGACGCACACATGGCTGAGAGCTTCCAATTGACATTAAAAGAGGAATCGAGCATGCCATATGCTGTTGTTTGCCGTCCATTCGATCCTATGAGGAGAGTCTCTGAGGGTATGAACCTAGAAGAATGTCTTGCAATTTTCCTCCTTTGCGCCGTCTTTGTCGACGTTGGGACGGTTTTGGCTCGAGGCGAGGCGGTGAATATTGCTAGACCAGTCTTCAATTTCGGCGGAACGCTGCATCCGCTGTTCGTAGGTTTCTCTCTCAGAAAATTTCCACGAAAAGAACAATTGACACATGACGACCATGACGAAACGAATGACAACAACACCGATGATGAAGGCGAGAGAGAGATAGAGAATGACTTCGGAAGCAACGCAGCCAGTCGTGCTCGTATCTATAAAACCGATGGTGACGAGATCCTGTAAGCAGTGACCAACATTGTGTTCACCTATGCGCATGAATAACATCGTCAGGTCCTTGGTATTGTAGATCCCATCTGCGTGAGCCATTTCCTCGGATAGTTGACCTTGATAGGGCTTATCCATTGTAAAACATTGAGATCGAGATCATCCACTCGCAACATTGTTGTTTAAGGGGAGCCAGCGAGCATCGCACAGCGGTGAGGCGCACCAGCAAACTCACCTAGATAAACCTTAAGTTGTATATTGAGAGTTTAGAGGCAAAGGCGAAACTAAACTGCCACAGATGAACGGCGGATATCATGGAATAAGAATAAGAATTCGGAGATAGGATATTTGATAGAAGTGGAGAAGCTATGTGTTATTCTCTGCCCACCAGCCCCGTGGACCAAAGAAATGGACTATTGGTTGTGGGGCACCGTAAGGGTTATTAGAACTTTAACTGTAGAAGTTTTCTTTGGAATGTTTCAGGTAATAAAGGTAATAAATGAATTTTGAGAGAGTGTAGTGCATATGATTCCTGTAAATCGCCGTCGTGCACATGTGTCTTGTGCTGCAACATCGAGGTGAGCTTCGTATTGAACTTACCCTCGTGCACATGGTACTCAAAAGCAGCACCAGATCTCCTGCCACTATCTTTGGCTTGTTTAGTCTTGAGGAGGTCCTTGGTGGTAGGAGAAATCAGTGTTAACTCAAATTTGGTAGGTACCATCACTGTAATTTTGATCTGCCTGCCTATCGAAGATTGTTCCCCCCTATTCATGTCTGCGTCTCAGTACAGACTTTTCTGGGAAAAACAGGTTTCCCCCAGCCATCTGATAATAGGCCAAGTCCCTTGTACAGATCACCTCGTAACTGGCACGAGTGGTTCAAAGACCAATGCAAGAAACAGAGACTTTTTACGCGGGTAAACGATCGTTCTCGTGGATTCATGCCTCAGAAGACAGGTAGATACATTGTATAGATCGTAACAACAGTCTATATAAAACAGAAAATAAACATTCTACTAAACCATCTGCCTTCTCCTAAACATAACTTTTGCTCTCGGGTGAGGAATAGTTATAGCTTCAAAGTAGATATTAGGGGGACGCTCCAATGATCCATTCTCAGTTCGTACATCATACTCTAACAAAATATGAGCAAGAACGGCCTTGATTTCGTTGACGGCGAAGAATCGGCCAGGGCTATGAGATCACATCAATCAAAGTGTCAACTGTCTGAGAGGTCCTTTACCATGCATGCCGGCCATGCCCAAAGACAATTTGATCAAAGTTCAAAGAAACCATTTGGTGCTTGATACTATCCAGTTCTCCATCTCTGTCACGTATATCTGAGAACCTGAATGCTTTGAAAGAATGGGCATCAGGAAATAGCGCCTAATTGACTTGTTCGTCATTTCATGCTTCACTGCATCTATACAAAAAGCGAACCTCATCTTTGTTCATAGCATCACTCGCGATTGCAACGAAGTTATCGGCTGGAATGTGTGTTCCGTCAGATAGTGTCCAATCCTTGAGAGTTTTTCGAATCAAATTCACTAATCATGAGGAAATTGAGTGCATGCTGAATCTGCAGCAGTCAAATTGGACGTACTGCTTCCGAGCCCAGTAAACCGTTGTGATTCCCTCAAGAAACTGTCAATCTTGCGCATTCTCTGCATACTGTTTTTGGTCCAGCCATATGCCTTAATCATAGTCTCTGCTTCTTCGCGCATTTCTTTGACATATTCTGGATGAGCAACGAGGTCGTACAAAGCGTGAGTCAAGAACTGTGTGTTTTTTGAAGGTTCAATGGTTTCGGATAGATGGTTAAGGTCTACGCACCATTGAACTAGTGTGGATTGCTGTGAAATTTAGCACCAAAATGCGCATGGCAATCTCACGAGGGTCGAGTTGACTTTCATGTGTTGAGGATTCAATCAACCAGCTGATCAGATCGTTCTGTCATCCTGATCAATGCATGTCCATGAATATGACGACGAAGATTGACAGACTGGCATTTCTCCTTGCTCGGATTTAGGCCGTCTTGCCTGAGCTATCCTCGATTCAATAGTAGGTCCAAGGTACCGAAGCACTCTTGTTATATCTCTGCGTATATTCGTTAAACATGTGGCGATGAATCTGTTGGACCGTTAGTCACAGAAAACTACGAGAAAGGACTATGACAGACGGCCGCAGGAACTTTGGGAAGCAATTAATTATCCGAGCATTCACAACGATATTGACTGTGAAGGTCTCATTGAGTGAACGGTAGCCTGGCTCGCGGCCTAAACAGAATTGTGTCAAAGATCGTCTGAATGTCTGAGATACCCACAAGCAGGGAGCCCGACGAGATAGCGGTTAGTTGTACGACAGATAATATGCATGAGGGTATCGTATGCTGGCACAGGGGTCCAATCTAAGTATATATGTGGTAAGCAGCTGTTGCCACAACCTTTGTTTCAATTTACCTTCGGTGAGTGGGATATAGTCCCTGAATGACTCCACAATTTCATCTCTAATGTCGTCGAACTTCAAAGTCAGGTTGCGAGTAATCGGAGAGCGGACTACCGTGATATGGATGGGCTCATCACTGTACCGGGAACCAAATTGATACTTGTTGTGAGTTATCTAGTTCTTCTCAGCCTAGTCCCATAAGGATATCTGCCAACTTCATACCTCGTCTGAAGCTGCCGTGAAGGAAAGAGTGTCATCTGCAGCCTGCCGGATGTCATCGATGTGCTGCTTCCCACTCAAAACTATAATCCACCGTGATACCGTTGCTACTTTAAATGGTCGGTTGGGATACTACAGATTGGCTATCGAGCACTGAAGAAATATGGCAGAGATCTCACACACCCTATCATAACCTTCTTGAAGCAACTCAGCGGCTTTCCAATACCATTGAATCGCAGTGATATATGAAGTGAGGATACCCGAATAGCCGACTGTCGGGAGGGCATTCAGCTAGATGGGAATTAAGCCAACATCAAACGTTCGGAACAAGTGAGGATATATCTGTTCAAACGTACCGGCGACCTTTTGGCCTCTATATACTTCCAACAGGCGTGAGCGATGAGGAGCAAGCGTGCAAAATGTACAAAGAGGTATGAAAGACCCGAGTTGGCCTCTGATGCTGGCATTGAAGGCTTGGTCAATTAGGACTCCACAAACGGGAAATTACGTTGAGAATATATAAGGGTAAAAGCCGCACTGTCAGTTGAAGTTGGCGCTTCCCATACATGAGCCAAACTGAACGCCAGAACCCAGCAAAATACATGTCAGTGCCAATCTTACGAGATGCACCATGCGCCTGTGTACGATTCCACATTGTTGTGCATTCTTTATGGATCCACCGGAACATTTCATTGATTGTAAGGGTCAGATTTTCTGGACACGTTGACCCGCTTGTGGGTTGGAATCAAAGCGAAAATAATCAGGACAACTGGTATTCATTCCTGAAGCTGAAAGTCTCAATGGCAGTCGAGGTCCGATCCTGGCGAAGTGTCTCATCATTTTCCCGACGCATAAGGATAGGGGTGAGCAGTCAAATGTTGGGCGGTCATAGAGTACAAATGTCCAAACGCACGAGGAAATGCAGCCTGAGTCTAAGAAACTTACCCCTAAACAACCAAATCGGTATTCAGTCTCCTCGCTGGAACGGAAGCAATGAATTTTCTTTTGACGCCCTAAGTGCATCAGCAAGTGTTCCTGGTCAATGAGCACAGCCACGACTGCTGATGAAAACAATGTTTAGCTCTCGAGACCATCGCCTAGTGTCACTCGCCAATATGCCTATATTTTGCTTGGGATGAACATTTACTTCGATTATATGAGTGGAAGGATGTGTGTTTGATTCGTTCTCCAGTATGACACGAGCAAAAACATTGTTCTAGCAAGAAATCATCCCAGAATTTTTCAAACTGGACGGTGACTTGACGTATCAAGCATGGCGACCATGACCAAGTGAAATCCGGTCTTCTAGGGAGAGAAAGGTGTTTAATGCTATCGAGTTTTGCCTTCGTTCATCTCTGCGACTGAAATTAAACCTGAGGCAGCTCGTCTAACATTCATTGACGACCATCGTCGTAGCTGAGGTAACCCCGAATAATGAACTATCCTACTGCACCCTGGAATATGAGTACAACTACTGCTACTCATTCCATCCACCTCAGAACTACTGATGCATTAAGCACGCTTGTTGCCTTTGGACTTCATCCATGATACATCACTCCTTCATACTCTTGAATATCTTTGCGCCAGGCCTTTTTGTCCTAAACATGTTGTGCTACCTCTAAAAGGCGAGAATCAGATACTCTCCAGAACATCATCAAAGCTGTCAGACTTACAATTGGTTCATCTTTTTTGGCAGTATAGAAGGGTATCAACAAATGCTATCTGCATCTAAACAAGACTACTATCATGTTCGTTGTTCCACACGCCCTCCCAACAGTGATACGATTTCAAAGCATAATACAAGTAACAATTGACCCACTAGGTCCATCATAGCCGAATGAATAGGCAAGGCATACATATCCGGGTCTTTTTTGATCGACCACAACCAGTTAGTGAGTAGGCGTGCGATAACGAGTGAAGTAAAGACCTGTAGCCAAAACAACACGCTTTCGTTAGATATCATTGCTCAGAGAAATATAGACATGAAAATGACACTTACAGCACAGCAGAAAAACAGCATTGAGAACACAATAAATATAGCAGGAACTTGTAGCCACCCAACAGATTTCAAAACGACTAGGAATACTATTTCGACCGGTAGAGTGATTAGGAGGAGTGTAAGCATGACGAGGCGGCCACTTGGCTGATTATGAGGTTGTAGCAAGGGCTTAGGAAGTACGGCAGCGTGAAGGGCTGTTGAGAGGCGAGAGACAAAGATGGAACCTGCAGCGCCAGGAAGACCTGAAAATCAAATTCAGCCGGTTCCAGTATAAGAGAAATCGAGGCTGAAGTACCACTGATAACAACTGCAAGTAGCGGGAATCCTTCATATTTGCTCACGAACATGTCTAATACGACACCAGTCCCGCTGCTAATAACCATGGCACCAAATAGCGGCGTCCAGCCTTCACCCAAAAGAGATCGGACGTGTTTATTGCGAAGCGTATAGGCGAGCGAAATTGAAGCACTGACAACAACAATAATGCAGATAACAAATGGAAGTGGAGTGTGAAGAAATGGTATGAGGAGAGTTGAGACGAGGCCGATGAGGCAAAGAGTGACAAGATCACCAAGGCAAGAAGCTATCGCTGGTGCAATGTTGTCTGAAAGTACGAAAGGGACGGGATGTGAGATGAATCAATGGGATGATGAAAGGGGATATAGTACATACCAGGGTCACGATTGAATTTCTGACAGAGAACGATCAAGGTGCACATGAATGAACCCAATAAGATACCTGAGAGACATGTCGCAGACATCGTCGTTGAAGCTACCATGATCAATCTAAAATGGTTTATTTACTAGTTAACTGCTCCTTCGCAAAGAAAGTAATGAAGGGATACTTACGTAGCCAGATCAGTGTTGCGTTTCGACTCGGGGAGGGGATGAGGGATAGGTTTCCTAGATTCTAAATTGTATGAAGGTAGATGGTCGCGGACTAACAAAGCAATGGTAGCAGTTGAATTATTTGAGGGCGAGGGAGCAGCAGGATCTCCATGGGGTACGAAGAGGCCGAGGATGATTGCAATACAAGCAGCAACGAAGGACACGACAGCAGCTTGCACTTGAAGGAGTGCCAAATTTCCGATGATCATAACGCGGCGTTGTTTGGGTTCGTTGAGCTCGCCGACGTTCGCGGCAGTTCCGAGGCGCGCAGAAAGATTCATTTCGAGGTTTCCCTTCAGATTGAGGACAACAGGGATAATCATTATGAGCTGATCTACTTCTTGCATGGCCCGCCAGCGCTGGTCAGAATCAGATAATGCCATGTGGGCAAGAAGGCTTGACATACAGAGACTTGATCCAGCAATTTTCCAGTGAATAGTAAACTGATAGTCGTAAGCAATAAAGTTGGGGCACTCTTGCGAAGCAATCAGTGACCTACAAGAATATGAAGAGGATGTCCCCACCTCTAGGACTATATCTTTTGTTTGCGACCACAACCCCGCAGGAGAGGAGAAGCGAGGTTGAGGTGAGCTCCTCAGCAGTGCTACATCGCCATTGTCCTCAACCTCGTCGTCCGAGTCGTGAGGAGAGCCAAAGCCATTAACCTTCACGTATTCCATGGAAATTGTCTCATTGTTGTCATCGAATAAGTCCGTCCTCTGACCAGGCGAGCTGGCGGGCATAGTGGGACGTAAAGTGCGTGGGAAACATAGCAAATCAATCCGTATATCCTCCGAAGAAATGGTTACCACTACAAATCAATAGGTCTCATGGGCACCCTCTGGTGGGTTTAGATAAGAAAAGAATGTCACACAGAAAATATATACTTTTGACCTAGACCAGAACACTGGATGATAATCTTCTCTCTGAGACCTGTCCACTGAGTCAGGGTGATTTTCAGATCATGCCGAGCAGCTGGATACAGAATCCTCATCAGCTTTTTGTTTTCCGTGCTCTGTCCGATATGGTCTACATTTATTCTCTTGTCATGAAGTACCAGACTGACAAAGTCAATCGTTCTCCGAATATAATTGATATATTGTTATTCTATAATCAGCTGAAAATGTATCGACGTCTTGTCTTCGACTACCAAGAGAGAAGGCTAATGACTTTTCAACAACTGACCATGTCAACCTAGCGGAACACCCGGATAACTAAGCGCTCTATCTTGATTCATCTAACGTTAACATCCTGACGATTAGAAAATAAGCGTTTTTATCCTGATCGGGATCGAAGTTTATTTTGGTATGAACGCCTTCGGTTACGACGTGAAGAGGACGTGAAGAGTCCCATTTTCACGTGTCTATTCAATAACACTATGCTCTTAAATCGCACACAGGACAGGTGGTTTTCTCTCCATGAGAGACTTGGATTGATTTTCCTGCCAGCGGGATGAACCCCTCCAGAAGATTGTCCAGCCTGCAGGCTCGACACTTAAACCACTATACGCACGAAATCAGACATGCGAAGCAAGTAGAAGTTCAAGTGCAGTACATTTCCTCTCTGATTCTGTTCCATGATCATGGCCGAGGCGACACTGACAAGCCTCCAAGCCACTATATGTCAAAAAAACAAAGGGTTGTCCAGGTGCCGAGACAAAGTTCCATCAATGTTAGTAACCGAACCATAAGATCATTGGATGAAGTGGGCAGTGGCGGAATGGGGATGTTCACGAAGAGATCAACATGCAGACAGGGGTGAATACAACAGGGACAGCTTGCACAGCCAGCTTTCCGACGATCATGACCCAACATTGTTTCTGAAAATCTGACTAAGAACGACTAAACAATTTCTGAGCAGAATATGATTGGCGAAGAGTGATCGAGAGGATTCCCCGTGAGCAATAAACCTATGTGACTAATCAAGTCTTGTATCAAGGTGGCAAGGATAAGTAGGCGTGGGAAACCGGAGTAATCACTGAAGATACTCTTTCTCTTTCTTCATCCTCCACTCTCATCAGATTTTCTCCCCGTTTCCGTCTGCCACAACGTCTGCGGAGGCTCTACCGCCTATATATCTGTCGCGAGTACTGCTGCATACCCCCATTCACTGTGCTCTGCGTGACACCTTGGACCCTTGTAGACCATGCCAGCTAAATTCAGTTCATACCAAGTACCCGAGTTAAACGTCTCGGCTTTGTTCAAGAATACTCCGGAAGCAGTTCCATCTGTGGAAGAACTTGAACGAATACAGTCCGAGTTGAAAATGCTACGACAAATAGCGATTGAGAGAGCCAAGAAAGCAGGTGAGGACCTAAGGAATATTGAAGATTCCATGCGTCGGATAAGAGAGAGGGAGAAAGGAAAGCTAAAGTCTGCTGATAAGATCAAGCGTGAGCGAGACTGTACGTCAAACAATTCTGACATGTGTGCCTTCAAAGACTCATGGTCCCTGTTCATATCATCATCTTCTTCTTATGCGTTTGCCTTTTTTCGTAACTGAATCAAACCTTGACCGTGCCTTGGTTACTTTGACTGGATTCTCTTGTGATCAAAAACGACCTGTCTGTGCCTTCACGTCTATGACAACTGCTCGATTTATCATTCGCAGTCACACCTCTACCTGACGGTGACGATCCTAAATTGTCCGGTGCTCATGGTTCAAAGTCGCGGACTAACTCCCTGCCCTCATCCACAAATACTCCCGCTCCACGCAGCTCGTTAGAGTCAAGAACTCGCACGTGAGTATAATCATCCCTGATACCACCGACCAGACTTTTATGTCTCATTTTAGCCTTGAAGAGCTGAAGAGGAAGAAGCGGAAGCGGAAGCGAGAAGATGATAGCGATGGTGATGCTGGTACATTTATTCTAGCCGTAGGATGTGCATACACTAATTTGGGGTAGATACTCGACCTCGCAAATCTACCCCTCCATCAAATCACGCGCCTACCTTCATTCCGCCCCCACCCAAAGCCTCAAAAC
>Ga0153948_1000877_pt1 | contig 16188 bp, 11 predicted proteins | sample TSNJ032MetaG_FD_104696 | JGI IMG/M metagenome (GOLD analysis project Ga0153948, IMG submission 104696) | Attine ant fungus gardens microbial communities from New Jersey, USA - TSNJ032 MetaG | ecosystem: Host-associated > Fungi > Mycelium > Unclassified | place: USA: New Jersey, Wharton State...
CTACGAACAAAAGAAAAACCTCACAGTGAAGGATCTGCTGCAAAAGTTTGAGCAGGCAAGCGGTGACGAGATAAGCAGCGATAGGTTGCTGTTGGGGTAATAGTAATAGGGATAGAGATAGAGATAACTGCCGGTCTAATCTAGATATTATAGATGATCGGCAGTTATTTTTTTGTGTAAGGCCGCTTGGGAATTTGATGTTGAGAGTTCAATATTACGTATAAGTCCAAAAAATCGTTATATCACAGCATGTTAATCGGGATAGACCTGTCGTTTCCCTGAAGTGTGGCGAGATTGTCATACAGGCAGATTACACCTCCAGGTCCCCGCTTGATATTCGGGATTTTATCCAGTATAGAAAATTTTGCAACATCCGATTTCTCTGGATCGGCGTGTTTTTTAATTTCAATCGGATAAAATGTACCGCTGTCCTCAATCAATAGATCAATTTCGTTTCCGTCCCTATCACGGTAAAAGTAAAGTGGTAAATCTAAAATGCCTTTATTGCTGTAGCTTTTGATGATTTCTCCTATAATAAAGGTTTCAAAGAACGCTCCAGCCATCGCGCCGTTTTTCAAAACCTCCGATGTATTCCAGCGGGTGAGATAAGCCGCTAACCCGGTATCAAGGAAGTATAGCTTGGGTGTCTTGACTGTACGTTTAGTAATGTTGTTGTGATACGGTTTCAGCAAAAATACTAAATTGGACGTAACCAAAATGGAAAGCCAGCGTTCAGCGGTAGGTTGGCTGACTCCGACATCCCGCGCAAGCGAGGCGACATTCAAAAGCTGACCTGTGCAGCTTGCCACTACAGTCATAAATTGCATGAATTTTATCTCATTACCGACTTGAGCTAATGCGCGGACATCTCGTTCAACATAGGTTTTGACATAAGCCGAAAAAAACATCTGCCAGTCAAAATCGGGATTGGCGCAAAGCTCCGGGAAACAACCGCGATGAATAATATTCCACACATCAGCATATGGAATGCGGGCTTTGTCTTTTCCATGTTTTGCAAAATATTCGTCTGTCGGCAGGAATGGATCACGAAAAGCTATGCTATATAATTCCCTAATGGAAAGCCCTGGCAGATTAAGTATCCCAAGCCGGCCCGCCAATGATTCACTAACGTTCTTCATCATCTCGAATTGCTGAGAGCCGGAAAGATAAAACTGCCCTTTCTTTTTCTCACTATCAATGATGATTTTGATTTGTGGGAATAGATTAGGCGCATACTGCACCTCGTCCACAAAAACAGGCGGCGGGTTATCTTTAAAAAAGGTTACGCTTTGCTCAACGGCATTCACAAGCTGAATTTTATCGTCCAGTGTGACATAGCCGACATTCCCGGCCACTTCCCTCAGAAGTGTTGTTTTGCCGACCTGACGGGCTCCGGTGACGAGAATTGCTCCAAACATTTTTGATAGTTTACGAATCGCTTCATCAGCGTGACGGCAATAATACAAGACAAACCCTCGCTTTCGGCTAATTTGATATCAAATGTTATTATAGCCGGGTGTAAATTGAATGTCAAATAAATACTGAGGTTAAGTCGCAGTCTGATTTGGGATGAAAAGCATAAAGGAGTAAACCCAAGGGTTTGCAGTGAGATAAATATTTCAAATTGGCTGCTTTGCAAGAAAACACACACCAAGTCATATACCTGGTAGTTCGTCAAAACCATAGAAAATCCATAGACATTTTCTGAATTTATGTCGATGCTCACAAGAAATATAAATGGTAAAATGCAAATTACCAATAAATAATTCAATTCTATGCTGCATTAATACTACAACTTGTGATTTATGTCAAAACAACTCATCTGGCCTGTTCCCTAAAAAACTATGTAAAGGAGAGATCACGAAAATGAACAAATCTCTAAAAATTTTGGAGCCCTTTACCATTAATGGAATGACTCTAAAAAACAGACTTGCTAATGCGCCCTTCGGCTCCATCCCTTCCGGCGGCGCAAATGGCGAATGTTCCACCTACTCTCTTAATAACTGCAGAAGCCTTTTCGAAAGCGGTATCGGCCTATTGATGGCCGGCCCAATCCGCGTTGTACCTGAGGAATCCAAGTTTGTTGGCAACGATGGTATCGCGCAGAACCTGGTTAAGAGGCCCGTAAACCCCGCCTCAATTATTGATGACAGCTACATAGAAGGATGGAAGCAGCTATCTGAGATGGCGCATAGCTATGGATGCAAGCTGGGAGCGCAGATTGGCGAATGGGGTCCCCAAGGGGGCAACTCTATGTCCGAACAAATCCCTGCGTATGAAATGTACAAATCTTTTTCCTTTGGTGAAAAGGCGTTGGGCGACCAGCACGTCTGGACCGTTGAAGAACTCGATAATTTAGTTGAGCATGTCGCACAAGGCACCCGCCGCTATAAGGAGGCCGGCTTCGATTGTGTTGAGGTCCATTCTGCGCACAGCACCGGTCTGCTTTACGCAAATGCGCTCGATCCTTTCTTCAATCACCGCGACGACGAGTTTGGCGGCGATGTGCATCGTTCTCTCCAGCTTCACATTAAAACTATTAAGCGTATGCGCGAACTGGTCGGCGATGATTACCCGATCCTCATTCGTATCAATGGCGATGATTTGAAGGGTGAACTCGGAAATACCACGGAGGACATATGCAAACACGTTATCCCTATTCTTGAGGAAGCCGGCTTTGACGCCATCGACCTGTCCTTCGGCGGCCCGGCTTACACCACCCATGGACCCTTGCCTCCAATGTACTATCCCCGCGGATTTTGGATGGATAAGATCAAACAGATCAAGGAATCAACAAAACTGCCGGTATTGGGTGTTGGACGTCTGACTACCATCGAAATGTGTGAGAAATATCTCCAAGAAGGCTGCTGCGATATTATTTATATGGGCCGTCAGATTTTTGCTGACAAAAATACCTTGCAGAACTTCCTCGACGGTAAGAAAGAGTATACCGCTACCCGCCAGTGCATTGCATGTCTGAAGCCCGGCTGCATCAACTGTACCCTGAACTATGAGGACCGGTACAACCTGTCCTATGTGGAAACCAACACACCTCCCAAGCCAACGCTTGATCCTTCTGAAAACCCGCGAAAGGTGCTGGTTATTGGCGGCGGCGTGGCAGGTATGGAAGCGGCCGCTGTTGCTAAGATGAAGGGGCACGATACAACCCTTTGGGAGAAGGAAGGCGTTCTGGGCGGCATCGCTTCAATTCTCGCTACTACGCCTTTGACTTCCGAATTCCAGAATGTGGCGGATTACCAGATTGCGCGTCTGGCTGAATTAGGCGTTGACGTGCGGTGCTGCTATGAGGCCTCTTTGGAAAGAATCAAGGCTTTCGCCCCTGACGTTGTCATCCTGGCCACCGGTTCGAGAATGGTCGTTCCGGATAGCGTAAAAGGCGGCTTGATGGTCATGGATCATCTCGAAGCCATGAAGCGTAAACGAGAATTCCGCTCCCTTGACCAGTTCAAGAAAAAAATTGTAATCTACGGTTTCACGGCGTCAGAATTTGCTCTTGACTTGGCGGAAGCCGGCGCGGACGTTACCCTGATGGGCGCGGGCGCGGCGTCTGCCATCGGCGCGGAAGGTTATATGTGTCGGGAGAGGAAATTCTTTATCCGCCGCAAACTGACCGATATTAACTTTATCCGCCGCTCCGGGGATACTTATCGCGTGTATAACCCCAATGTCATTCCGTTCGTGAAGCTTGAGGGCGTTGATAAGGATGGAGTGCATTACTACCACAACGGCATGCATAAAACCATGCCTTATGATGTACTCATTATTTCCGGCGCTAAACGAAAGAATGACGAGCTGCTCGAAGAAATCAAGACTGCTGTTCCCGAAGTATACGCAATCGGCGATTGTGAAGAAATCGGTACAATTACAACCGCTATACATACGGCGCACAATCTTGTACGTACGCTGTAAGTCTTGTCTATCAGAAAGGAAATGCTATATGAGGGGAGCAATCTTTGAGGACGCCCAAAACTATAAGGTAGTGGAGCTTCCGCTGGAGGAATGCGGCGATGACGATGTTATTGTCAAAAACCTGTATGCCGGGATTTGCGGCTCGGATATCGAAACCTATTGGAACGGCGGCGCGTCCCGAGGCATCAAGAAGGGCGATGAGCTGGGCCATGAGGTAGTTAGTGAGGTTGTTCAGGTTGGCAAAAACGTAAAGGACATTGAGTTAGGCGACCATGTATGGCCTCAGTATGGAATGGCAAAGCGGGATATGGCCAGGTCGCGCACTGTCGGCGCCTTTTCCGAATATATACACATGCCAGGGTTTCAGTTGGGCTATAGCGCCTTAAAAATCGACAGTGAGATACCGCTCAAGACCGCCGCTATGTTTGAGCCCTTCACGATTGGAGCGAAGGGTGTGGTCTCTGCAAACCCCGGACCTGGCAAAACCGCCGTCGTTTTTGGCGCGGGTATCATTGGCATGTCTGCCGGGATAATGCTCAAATGGTATGGCTGTGACCAGGTCATGATCGTCGACGTCTCCGCCTCCCGGCTGGAAAACGCGAAAATGTTCGGCATGACGACCTGCAACCTCCTTGAGGAAAACCTTACGGAAACTCTAATGGGGAAGTTTGGCAATATGCAAACACGTTTCGGCGCTCGCTGCGGCTGTGATATCTATGTCGACTGTATCGGTACGGCAAAGGGCGACGATCCTTTCTTTACTATCAATACATATGAGAAAATCGGCAAACGTGACTCCGTATTCTGCATTGTCGGCGTTCATCACGAGCCTGTTCCCATTAATATGGGAACGCTATGTCTCAACAATCAAAAAATCTGCGGATGCGGCGGTACATCTCCCGGTGTGTTGGCCAAAGACATATTGCCTATGATGAAGTCAGGGCAGTTTCCCCTTGAAATCTTGGTGACACACGAGTATCCTCTGGAGCGGATTGACGAGGCAATGCGTATGGCAAGCAACTCTCACGAGGCGCAGAAGGTGTTATTGCGGGTATAATACCTAACGATGAAAACATTTACCGACGACGAGCCGATTCGGCGAACGCATCAACGACTAATCGGCGACAGAGGAGGTTAATGTTTTCCTCGTTCGGTAAATCTAATCGTCAGAAAGGAAATTGCTATGAAAACTTATAAAGCGGCGCTTTATGAAGACATACGGGACTTCAGAGTAGGAGAACTTACTCTCCCGGAATGTGGTGATGACGACATCATCGTAAAGAATTTCTTAGGCGGTATCTGCGGCTCCGACATCGGCACCTATAATCATGGAGGTAGCGCCCGTAATATTAACAAGGGCAGCGAGCTAGGCCACGAGATGATCAGCGAGGTTGTCCAGATTGGCAAAAATGTCAAGAGCATTGCGGTGGGCGATCATGTATGGCCTCAGTATGGAATGGCAAAGCGGGATATGACACGTTCACAATCCGTAGGAGGCTTTTCCGAGTATATACATATTCCTCAGTTCGAACTGGGTTATAGCGCGGTAAAGATTGACAAATCCATCGATCCTAAGATTGCGGTCATGTTTGAACCCTTTGTAATAGGAACAAAAGGCATTGCCGGCACCAAGCCAGGCCCCGGAAAGACCGCTATTGTCTACGGCGCGGGCATCATAGGCATGTCCTCGGCGATCATGCTTAAATGGCTTGGATGCGACAAAGTAATGATAATCGACAAATCGGATTATCGTCTTAAAAAGGCTGCGCAGTTTGATTTGATCACCTGTAACAACAAAACGGAGGACGTACGTGAAAAGGCCTTCGCTGAGTTTGGTTCTCAAGCCAACAGATTTGGCACCCAGTGCAAATGTGACATTTATATTGAAGCTATCGGAGCTGTTGACGGCGAAAACCCGAACTTCATGTTTGATGATTACATGGCAATAGGCAAACGCGATTCTATAATGAGCGTCGTGGGTGTGCATCACGATCCGGTCACCCTGGATATGGGTCACATTTGCCTCAACAACTTAACCATTCAAGGCTCAGGTTCCGGACTTACCCCGGAGTTGACCGAGGCGATTATTGCCATGATGGCCTCCGGCAAGCTTCCCCTTGCATCCCTGGTAACACACGAGTTCAAGGTTGAGGACATCAACGAGGCAATGGCTATGGCCGCGAAACCCGAGGAAGCGCAAAAGGTCGTCATTTCCTTTTAGCCTAAACTATATGGAAGGGATGAATAAGAACATGCCAAAAAGTAAGTTTGCTCGTCTGTTTGAAAGGACCTATATTAATAAAATGGGGGTTAGTAACCGGCTGGTAATGGCGCCTATGGGCGCCGGCGCCGGTCCGGCAGGCGCCCTTGAGGCCACCGGGCTTGATTATTATGAGGCTAGGGCCAAGGGCGGCACCGGCATGCTGATGGTTGGTTACCAGTTAGTTACCAACAAAACCGACCCGGCTATACGCAGCTACGTCTATGCAGGCACCACCCTTCAGGATTACGGCTGGGTCCGGTTGACGGAAAGGTGCCATGCTTACGGAACCGCTGTCTGCTTACAGATGACGTGCGGCCTGGGGCCGAATGCGCGTACGGTAGCTGGGCAACAGAATGTAGCTGCTTCCGACGGCATTGCTTGTCACTACGGCGGTACAACAAGGGCTATTACCGTTGAGGAGATCCATGATATCGTTAAGGGCTACAGCCGCGCGGCGGAGCATGCAAAAAGATGTGGTGTAGACGCCATTGAGATCCACGGGCATCTGGGATATTTGTTGGATACGTTCATGACGCCTCTTTGGAATAACCGCACTGATGAATACGGCGGCAGCTTTGAGAACCGCATGCGCTTTACTACTGAAATTTATCATGCGATTCGGGAACAGGTTGGCCCCGACTTTCCTATTTTGATTCGTTTAGTTCTGGATGACATGATCCCCGGGGGCCGTACCGTTGAAGAATCTCTGGAGATTATCCGTTATCTCGATAAATTGGGGATCGATGCTTTTGATGTGGACCTGGGCTGCTATCAAGCATATGATTGGGCGTTCCCTACCCCGTATATGGGTGACGCCTGCATGGCGTATCTTGGCGGTATCGTGCGAAAAATAACCGATAAGCCCATCTTGACCGCAGGCAACTATACCCCCGAAAGCGCCCTTAAGGCTGTCGAAGATGGCCTCACCGACTTCGTCCTGGTAGGCCGCGGCCTTTTGGCTGATCCGGACTGGGGTGTAAAGCTGGCGTCCGACCGTCCCGAAGATATTCGTCCCTGTCTGCGCTGCAACGAGTACTGTCTGACGAAACCCCAAGAACGGCCTCATACCTGTGCCGTTAACCCACAGTGTCTTTTTGAAAAGGAATATGCTCTGACGCAGGCCCCGGTCTCCCGCAAGGTTGTTGTCATAGGCGGCGGTCCCGCCGGCATGGAAGCGGCGCGTGTTGCCGCTGAGATCGGCCACGATGTCACGCTATATGAGAAAGGCGCGGCTTTGGGCGGTCAACTTGTCCCAGCCGCCACGCCGCAGTTTAAGGGGCAGATCAAAGCCCTGAACGAATATCTCAAGGTTCAGTTGGATAAGCTCGGTGTAAAGGTCGTGTGCAACACGGAAATTACTGCCGGATCTCCTGTGCTGGAGGATGCGCATAGAATTATCATCGCCACCGGCGCCACCGGATTTGTTCCTCCTATTCCTGGCAAAGACCGCGCCAACGTTCTGGAAGTCACGGATGCTCACATCGGTGACCAGAGCCGCATTGGCCAGAAGGTCGTTGTTGCGGGCGGCGGCTTCTCCGGCTGCGACTGCGCCATAGATTTGGCAATGGAAGGCAAGGACGTCACCATTGTAGAGATGCTGGACAAGGTCGTTCCAAAGGCTTCCCTTGCGCCCAAAACCTCAATTGCAAGGATGTTCAAGGAACATAACATCAAGGCCTACACCAGCACAAAGGTACTTGAGTTCAACGATGCCGGCGTTAAGGTTGCTACCCCTGAGGGTGAGCTCCAGCTTGAGTGCGATACTGTCATTGCCGCTTTCGGAACCAAGCCTAATACCAAGGCTGCCAAGGAAATATGTGACAAGTATTGGAACGCCGTAAAGATAGGAGATTGCGTCACCATCGGACAGATTGGTGAAGCTGTTCACGACGGCTTCTTCGCGGGACGCGCTGTTATTTAAGTTTCTGATGTAATTAGGCCGCGCGGGTTGGACGCTTTCATGCGCGGCCTATCGTCACGAATGCCCTGCTTCCTGCACCTGCTTTCCGAAATGAAGAAAGGAAGGAAAATCATATGAGTAACGAGTTTGGTTATTCTACTTCAAGAAAGAACGCCATTTTCATTTGTGGCTGCATCATCTCCCTGTCCATGACACTGAGCGCGCAAGGCATTGGTACAATACAAAGGCAGCTGCTTACCCGGTTCGACGCCATGTCTTATTACTCCCTCCTTACATTGCTTGCTTCTGTGGGCATGGTAATTTTTCTGCCTATCGCGGGAAAATTTGCCGACCTTTTCGGGCGCAAAATAATGCTGATCATTGGCGGCATTATCTCATTGGTTTCCAGTCTCGTAACCGGTTTGGCGCCGAATTTAGCCGTATTGCTCGTAGCCCGCTGCTGCATCGGGATTGGTACAGCCTTTTTAACTCCTATCCCGCCTTCTATCTTTCCCTTTGTTTTCGACCGCGAAAAGCTGCCTACCCTGTATGGCATTCAGGGGGCCATGTTGGCCATTGGCGCCTTCTTCGGTGCGACCATAGCAGGCTGGTTCAGCGACAGGGGTATGGCATGGTTAGGCGTTGCTTACCCGGGCATGATCTCCTTTGTGGCGGCGGCGGCTCTTTCGATAATAGGTCCGGACATTAAGCGCGAACGTAAGCATCCCATTGATTTTCCGGGAGTTGCGATTTTGGCCATCACCGTAATCGCAATTATGTATACGTGTAACTGGGGGAAAATACGCGGATGGGGCGATCCGCTGATCCTCGTCTCCATGGTAGTGATCGTGATTGGCATCATCGCATTCGTATTCCGTGAAAATAAGGCTCCCGACCCCATCGTCCCCGTCGAATTGTTCAAAAACCTCCGTTTTACAGGCGCCATTTTATGCTGCTTCTTCATTGGATGGTACGGGTTGGCGCTTCGTGTGTATATGCCGCTTGACATTACGGTCGTTCTTGGTCTGTCCGCCACCATGTCCGGCACCGTTCAGCTGCCTCGTTCCATCATAAACATGATCGCGCCCTTATTCCTTGGCGCGTGGGTTGCAAAGAATTCAAAACAGCGCAACTGGATCTCGTTGTTCTCCGCCGGTGTTATCGCGGCTGTCGGCTGTCTGATGATGAGCTTTGTAAGCCCCGTTACGCCTCTTTGGATATTTTATGTCGCCATCGGCATCACAGGTCTCACAGAGAGCCTCAAATCCGTCTCCCTTACTCCCTCTATCCAGGCTAACCTGACCAAGGAAAATATGGCGTCAGGCGGCGCCATGATTTCATTTGCAGGTACCTTCGCCAGCACGATAGGTTCCGTGGTTCTTGGCCTGGTTTTCGATACTATCTGCCCCGATGCTTCCAATGTAGCCAACTTGAACAAAGCAACCAATGCGGTGTTCATAGTCTGCGTTATATCGAGCCTTATCGTTGCCCTCTTGGCATTACTGTGCGTACGCCCCAAGAAAGAGGTTCGCGCCGATTTCGTAAATACTGCAGGGTAACATTTGAGGATTTCACTGACCGGGTAAGTCTGGCGTCCGTCTCAAAGCGGCGCGGGATTTGCCCGGTTATTTTTGACGGAAAATTAAAAGGGAATAATTAAGGCAATAATTTAGTTAGGAGCGCCGAGTAATAGCTGTTCGGCGTATGGTCCTTCAACGATAAATGTAAGGGAAGCCGAGGCAGGCCTACATGTATTTTGGCTCCCACATGCCTGTAACCCATGAAGGCAAAGGGCACCTTAGTTACAATATCATTTCCGTTTTCTATCCTAACAGTTTTATTAACGCGTTTGTTATAGGAATTCACAAACTCTTTGTTGCCTACCCTGGGGCAGCCAAACAAGGTCGCTTCAATATCCCGGTTTGGATAATTGTATTGAATATCAATAGCGCATAAAACAGCTAAGGCGGCTCCTTGAGAATGCCCGGAAAGCTTTACATAGTGGGTGCCGGCTGTAATTGACGCTAATATTTTATCCCTGACGCCTTGTGTTTTATATGCGTCTATAAACCCTGAATGAACTCTTATTTTGGATTCCGTATTATCGTAAGGGATTGTCTTTTTAAAGAAAGTCAGATTCGTCTGCCAGCCTTTAAGTGAATCTGTACCTCTGAAAGTAATCCATAAAATGTCTTTATGTCTGCGCAAAAAGCATTGTATCCCGGATTGGGCATTGTCTATCATCGCGGTACATGCATGGGCGGAATAAGGCTGAATGTCTCTGTATGCCGAGGTTGAGAGTTCCAAGGATTTAATAATTTCAACGCTGTTCATAAAATCACCTCTTGCCAGCATATGTGGTGAAAAAGGGGAAAGTTACTAGATTTTTAATAGCATAGCAATTGTTTTCATTACATGATTTTCTATGCAATTCCAGAATTTTGGAACGAGGTCAAATGTATAATAAAATTATACTGCGTAATGAATAAATTGGCATCAATCAAGGCTGCAGCTGTTTGGGTCATAGTACCGTGAGTCCAAAAGCAGATACAAAACACTGGTTTATTAAGACAATCACTTTTCCGACCTTTTATGATATAGTTTATTTACCGTTTAAATCATCGGCTAATCAAGAAAAAGAGCAATAAGGCATGTGTAACTGTTGTAACTGTAATGAAGGGGGAGTAACAGCATGAGTAAAAAGGTTGCGTTAATTACCGGAGCTGGAGCAGGTCTTGGAAAAAAGCTCGCGCTCAAACTTGCAAGTAATGGATTTGACATTGCTATCAACGATATCAATGACAAAGCTTTGGCCGAGGCGGAAGAGGAGATTAAACAGCTGGGCGTGGATTGCCTTTCGCTGAAAGCCGATGTAAGCGACAACGTGCAGGTAAAGAGCATGTTTGATCAACTGATTGGCAAGTATGGCCGCATCGACGTGTTGGTCAACAATGCTGGTATTTGCCCAATAGAGGATATTTTGGAAGTTACACCAGAAAGCTTTGAGCGTGCCATGAACATAAATTTTATATCGATGTATACCTGCGCTCATTATGCGATTCCACATATGATCAAACAGGGCTGGGGAAGGATTATCAATGCGGGCAGCACAGCATCCTTTACACAGACTCCCATACAACTGGGGTACTGCACTTCTAAATGGGCAATTCGCGGATTAACTCGGAATTTGGCTTCCGCTTTGGCCAAGTATAATATCACTGTTAATGCCTATTGTCCCGGCGCTATGGATACCGCTATGCAGGAACACATACTCGCGGAAGGCAGCAAGCTTGCCAACATGCCGTTGGACGCTTACACCAAAGCCAAAGTAGCGCGTATTCCTATTGGCAGATGGATCATGGAGGAAGAGGTGGCCAGTTTTGTATCCTATCTCGCTTCCGAGGAAGCCGCGGCGATTACGGGCCAAAGCATCCTGATAGATGGCGGAACAATCATGAATTAAACATTATATTATTTCGGCTCGCCGCTTGCCGAAAAAGTGGCAGCCACGCTATATGCCGGATAAGCCTATGCCTACGGAAATGGTTGAATCCAGTCTGAAGAGCGTGGTAAACGGAGTGAAGCATGAGTTACAATCGTTTATTTGAGCCCGGCCGCATAGGGCGTCTGACTGTAAAAAACCGTGGCGTTATGGCGCCTATGAGTACCGGGTTTTCGAATTATGACGGAACGGCTTCCCCCAGGCTGATCCACTATTATGAGGAGCGGGCCAGGGGTGGCGTCGGGATGATCATTACCGAGTTCGCCAGTGTGGACGATGTGAACAGTATCCCGAGCAACAATCAACTGAGGGTTTCCAGGGATATCCACATCGCTTCCTTGGAGCAGCTGACCGAGGCGGTACACCGATACGGCTGTCTGGTCTTTGCCCAGATTCATCATGCCGGAAACACTTCCAATCCCGCTTTGACGGGGCTGCAAAATCTTAGCCCTAGCGACGTGCCCGCCGCTCCCGGGCGTCCCGCTCCCCGCCCAATGACGCTGGAAGAAATCAGGGAAGCTGTTGAGAAGTTCATCGAGGCCGCAGTGCGTGTCAAAAAGGCGGGCTACGACGGCGTGGAGCTGCATGGCGCCCATTCATACTTGATCGGTCAGTTCTTCAGCCCTTATTATAACAAGCGTACAGATCAATACGGAGGAAATTTTGAGAACCGTATGCGCTTCCTTGACGAGATCATTGATGGCGTTCGTGCCCGGTGCGGTCCCGGGTTCCCCATATCGGTACGCATTTGCGGGGATGAGATGACGCCCGATGTCCCGGATACCTTGACGCTAAAAGATGGTTTGGCTATCGGCCGGCATTTGGAGAAAAAGGGTATTGACGTACTGGATATCAGTAACGGCAGCTCTCTCAACTCCAACGCCAACTGTGATCCTTATTCCTATCTGCCGGGCTGGAAGAGGTATGTGGCCGAAGCGTTTAAAAATGAGCTGACAATCCCGATTATCGCAACCAACACCATCAAGACGCCGGATTTCGCGGAGCAGTTACTGGCAGAAGATGTGTGTGACTTCGTGGGGCTTGGGCGCTCCCAATTTGCCGACGCGCAGTTTATGAATAAGGCAAAGGAAGGGCTGGCGGACGAGATCCGTAACTGTATTGGCTGTATGTATTGCCGTGAGCGCATCGTGGCCCTACGTATGCCGGCGGCTTGCGCGGTCAACCCGCTGATGGGGCGCGAATACTGCATCGGTGAAATCCGCAAGGACGGAGAGGGAAAGCCCGTCGTCGTTGTGGGCGGCGGCCCGGGTGGTATGGAGACCGCGTGTATCCTGGCGGAACGCGGCTTCAAGGTCATCCTGTTCGAAAAGGCGGGGGAATTGGGCGGCACGCTGAATCTCGCTGACAAGCCTCCTTTCAAGAATCTGATCACCACCATGGCTAACTCTATGAAAGCCCAGTTGGAGCGCCTTGGCGTGGATATCCGTCTGAATACGGCGGCTACTCCCGAAATCGTCAAAAGCGTATCGCCTATAGGTGTGTTTTTGGCCAGCGGCGCAAATCCTATCATACCGCCCCTTCCGGGAATCTGGAAAGATAATGTCTACACAGCGGAATCGGTTATCCGCGGCCAGACAAAGCCGGCCGGGCACGTGGTTGTTGTAGGAACCGGACTGACGGGGCTGGAAACCGCGGAGATGCTGGGCGAAAAGGGTCACGCGGTTACCTTGGTGGAAATGCAACCGCAGGTCGGCCCCGGCTTGTTCGCAGTGGTACTCAATGATGTTCTAAAGCGTTTGGAGCAATACAAGCCCGCTTTCCTGACTGGACACAAGCTCATCTCGGTCACCGAAGAGGGTATCGAGCTGGAAAAAGCCGAAGACGGCGCCAAGGTTGTCGTGAAGGCGGATTCGGTTGTGCTGGCTCTTGGCGTCAGTCCCGATCCCAAGGTGGTGACAGAGTACGAAGCCGTCTTTGAGAAGGTCTATGCTATAGGCGACGCCGGAAAAGCCGGACGCATTGCGGAAGCGACCCGCAGCGGTTATGATAAGGCTTACGTGTTCCGGGCATAAAGCTTGTTTCTAGTATAGAGTTCAAAATGAATCAACATGAGCATCGGAGGTAAGCCCCATCTTACATGAGGAGGTAATTCGATGGCAGATCAAGCCGTTATTAAAGAGCTGGAATATAAAGCGCTTATTATTCGCAAGGAGCTCTTGAACCTATGCGCGACTAAAAGTATTCATATAGGTGGCGACCTGTCAGTAGTTGACGTAATGGTGGCAATTTGGCAGTATGCCATGAAATACGATGTAAAAAATCCAAAATGGGAGAATCGGGATCGCTTTGTGCTAAGCAAGGGACACGCCGCAGCTGTCACAACCTTGAATCAAGCGATTCTGGGATGCTACACACGAGAAGAAGTGTTCGAGGAATACGGTACAGATTACGGCCGCTTTGGTATGCACTCATGTAACCTTGAGAACCCCTATGTGGAGGTATCGACTGGCTCGCTTGGACATGGGCTTCCAGTCGGCGCGGGAATTGCCGCAGCTCTTAGGCTAAAGAGATCTGCCAGAAGGGTGTTTGTGGTTATGGGAGATGGTGAGCTTGCGGAAGGAAGCATGTGGGAGGCAGTAATGTCCGCACCCAACATGAAACTGGGCAATCTGGTTGGGCTGGTAGATCGGAATGGCTGCTCGCTGGACAATGAATGCAAAGCGTTTGTGGAACCGCTGGAGGACAAGTGGCGGGCGTTTGGGTGGAGAGTGGTCACGGTGGATGGGCATGATATGAATGCCTTGGTTGACGCCTTGGACAGTTTGCCCGATCCCGCTTGCGATACGCCAATAGTTATCATTGCAAATACGGTTAAAGGCAAGGGTGTTCCCCAGATGGAAAACGATCTCGGGTGGCATTACGGCGGCATCACGGAAGAGCTGGCAGAGGAGGCAAAGGCGCGATTTGAGTGTATATTTAAGGAGAAATGGAGGTGCATAGTGTGAAAAACAACAACAATATGGGGATGCGAAGGCTCTCCCCTGATGAGGCGGATCATGCGTTACGGGCGGTAGGAGAAAATAATCCCCAAATTGTAGTTGTGAACGCTGATATCTGCGTCACTTCCTGCTCCAAGGAATTTGTCAAGCGATTCCCAGAGCGTTCTTTTGAAGTCGGAATAGCGGAGCAGAATTTGGTCAGCTTCGCGGCTGGTTTGGCGCACGAAGGATTTGTGCCTTATGCTTTCACTCGAACTGTCTTTATGTCTATGCGTGCATGCGAGCAAGTACGCACTGACGTATGCTATGGTAAGGTGCCCGTCCGCCTAGTTGCCCAAGGCGCTGGTTATTCCTCGGGCACATCAGGCGCCACTCACTGTAGCCTGGAGGACGTGGCCATCATGACATCCATTGGCGGTCTTACTGTACTGGAGCCCTCGGATGTACACATGCTGGCCCTGATGCTCTCCACCACGGCGGACCATCCCGGCCCTGTTTATATCCGCTACGGCGGCATGACATCCAAAGAATCCTTCCGCGATGAGGACTTTCGGCTGGGTAAGGCTCTAATCCGCCGGGAAGGGGACGACGGGGCATTTATAGTTTCAGGAAACACGGTGGGATTCGCCATGGAGGCCGCCCAGCAACTCAAGCAGGACTTGGGCGCCAACGTCCGGGTGGTGGATATTCACACACTGAAGCCTATTGATGTGGACGCCGTGCTCGGCGCGGGGAAAACAGGCTGCGTGGTGGCTGCACAGGACCACAACAAGACCGGAGGACTGGGATCCCTGTGTGCTTCGGTAATTTTGGAGGCAGGTATGTCTTGCAAATTCACGGTGCGGGGCTGCCCAGACAGGTTTGTGCCACTGGCCACTCCCGCGTTTTTGTATAAAGAGAATGGCTATGACGCCCATGGGTTGTATGAGGCGATGAAGGCGCTATTGTAAAGGTATCTCAAAATTCTAGGGATTGGGAGGTATTAATGAATGCCTGCAAAGGAAATGAATGCTGTATTCATTGTGGATGCCAAGAAGTTGGAAGTCAGAAAGGCTCCTATTTTACCGGTGGGTCACGAACATGTGCGAGTGAAGGTACATTACACTGGCATTTGCGGATCCAACCTCCATGTGTTTCAAAGCGGCGTCTCCAAGGGTTACCGGGTAGCTGACCGTCCATACATCACCAGACACGAGTCCGCCGGGGAAGTAGTGGAGGTAGGCGAGGGCGTCACCTCGCTGAAGATTGGCGATCGTGTGACAATCGAGCCCCAGATTGCCTGCGGCAAGTGCGAACTATGCCGGGAAGGGAAATATAACCTCTGTAAGAACCTCAGCTTTCTATGTGTGCCTCCGCTGTGGCTGCCGGGTACACTTGCCGATTATGTAAACATGCCGGCGGATATGTGTTACAAATTGTCGGAATCCGTCAGTACTTTGGAGGGCGCGCTGGTAGAGCCGCTGGCAGTGGGCTTACAAGCGGTTTCCTTGGCCAATGCGACCCTGGGAATGAATGCCTTGGTATTTGGTTCTGGCTGTATTGGGATAATGACACTGGTTTCCCTTCTGGCCAGAGGCGTATCCCGGGTCGCCATGGTGGATCTGGTGGACCTACGGCTGAAAAAGGCTCTGGA
>Ga0153948_1000878_pt1 | contig 16186 bp, 11 predicted proteins | sample TSNJ032MetaG_FD_104696 | JGI IMG/M metagenome (GOLD analysis project Ga0153948, IMG submission 104696) | Attine ant fungus gardens microbial communities from New Jersey, USA - TSNJ032 MetaG | ecosystem: Host-associated > Fungi > Mycelium > Unclassified | place: USA: New Jersey, Wharton State...
AAAGCCCGTGCTATGGTTGTTACAGCCGGAATTGACCGCGCAATCGAATATTACCATGCAATCTGCCGATGCTTGGAAGCACGCAGAAGCCCGTATAAAGCAATCATCGCGTTCAGCGGAGATAAAGAGTATGGTGGCAATACGGTGAACGAATCATCAATCAACGGTTTTCCGTCGGGTGCCATTGAAAAGACGTTTAAGTGTGACCCATATCGTTTTTTGGTTGTTGCTGATAAATTCCAGACCGGCTATGACGAACCGTTACTGCACACAATGTATGTTGATAAAATCCTGACCGACATAAAAGCGGTGCAAACCTTATCACGGCTCAACCGTGCCCACCCGCAGAAACTGGATACCTTCGTACTTGATTTCGCCAACGAAGCCGACAATATTCAGGAGGCGTTTTCACTCTATTACCGCACAACAATTCTGTCCGGCGAAACCGACCCGAACAAGTTGTATGACCTCATTGCGGTTATGGACAAACACCAAGTTTACACGCAGCACCATGTTGACAGTTTTGTTGTGCTATATCTGGGAGGAGCCGAGCGCGATAAGCTCGACCCGATACTTGACGTTTGCGCCAACCTATATAAGGCGCTTGACGAGAACGGCCAGATAGAATTCAAATCCGCGGCAAAAGGCTTTGTCCGAACCTATGGATTTTTGGGCGCTATTCTGCCTTATGGCAATCCTGATTGGGAGAAGTTGTCAATATTTATGAATCTACTACTACCTAAGTTGCCCTCCCCGGTTGACGAAGATTTATCACAGGGCATATTGGACGCAATCGACCTTGACAGTTACCGCGCCGAAGCCAAGGCGCAAATGGCGATTCAGCTTGAAGATTCAGACGCGGAAGTTGAGCCTGTACCAACCAGCGGCATTGGCGGAAAAAGTGAACCGGAGCTTGATTTGCTGTCGAGTATACTGACCATATTCAACGACCTGTTCGGCAATGTAGAATGGAAAGATGCCGACAATGTTAGACGGCAGATAGCGCAAATTCCTGCGATGGTATCTAAAGACCAAACCTATCAGAATGCGATGCGAAATGCCGACAAACAGGAAGCGCGCACCGAAAGCGACCGCGTCCTGCAGTCAATTATGTTTAGCATAATGGCCGACAATATGGAGCTTTTCAAGCAGTTCAACGACAATCCGGCGTTCAAAAAATGGCTGTCTGATATGGTTTTCACTACCACGTACAACACAGAGGGGAAGCCGCTTGAACGTAATTCGATGGTTTAGCAGGGAAAATACACGGAGGAGAAAGAGATTCTCCATCCCCGCAGGTCAGATTTATGTGGAGCGGCCTCCGTGACGTATCATATCACTCATTTGTATCATATGCCCCGCGCCCGTTTTACCGGGTGCGGGTATGATTGATAAGATGCATCTGATACATATTTTAGATCGGCTATGCTTTTTACGATGATGCATCAACAGCGAACGCTGGTTCGAGTAAGATTACTACTTTTTGAGAAAATTCTTTGCTTAATTTTGAGAAGCTCAAATGCGTCATTTTGCATATTTGTCATCAAAGCGACACTACTCCATTCTTATAGCATCCATGATGACATTTCCAGCAAATCCCGCATATATGTACCAAACTCCCATGTCTCCGAACTCCGCTCCCAACTTTTATTCATTTTACCGAGCGTCATTCTCTGTTTCAGCATAGACAATTTGCTGCGCATCGAAGCATGTGTATCGAACCCACAGTCTAAAAACGCGGGCTCTTACCGGGCTGTAATAGGTTCGTCTAGTGCGTTTGGGTGGTCACTTCTGGCACCGCGCCATGAAGGATGCTCGCGGTACATCTCCTAATGCAGCCTGACTGGCTCGTTGTTGTACAGAGTGCCCTTCTGACCCAGATTATTCAGTAGGTCACATCGCTCCTGAAGCATCTGTCAATAAAGTTTGTGAGGATTCTTAATTGTGGTGGATAAACCAGCTTGAAAAGCAGAGCATGTCACATACACCAATTGGGGTAAGGGTCACTCAGTTAGCTCTCCCACATATATCGGCTGCGAGCCATATGCACGACCATCATATGCGTCGTCCCTATGACATTTGTGTGTTCTGCGGCAAGCCAAAACTCCGCCATATTGTCGGTCGTTAAATCAATAATGATCTTTTTCCCGTTCATAACGCATTACCCTATATTCTTTATGGCCATTTTGCTTCTATTTGATGATTCCCTCTATGAGTTGAGATCCTCAAGAATTTTGTCGCCCTTGATGCTGTTCCAGAATTTCGCGTAGTCTGCATACGCATCATCAATGCTCTGGTTCCCAAGTACGATCTTGGTCGCCATTTCATATAGGTTTGCGTTGTATGCCGCGATGTTTTCGTCGTAGAAGGATGATGAACCCATCGGAATCTTGATCATCGGCCCAAGATACTGCGGGCTAAGGGCGGTGCTGACCTGCTCCAGCATGTTGGACAGCATTTCATCCGGCATATTCTGGAATGAAAAGCCCAAACTTTCAATAGGAACCTCGGCTAATCCACCGCTCAGGTGGCTGTGAGTAATCGCGTAGCCTGATGATACGGCAGCCTCTCTGGGAACCAGCACACCGTTCGTGATATCGTAGTGAACGCCTTCCACACCAAGCGTATTGTGCTTAACACCCTCCGGGGTGTAAAACAGCCAGTGAACAATATCAAGAGACGCTTCTATATTCTTATTGGTAATGGAGAAAGAAAAGGTTTCACTGCCGGACTCGTTCAGATTGCCGGAATGTCCGTTTGGCCCGATTAGGGTGTAGACTGGAATAAAATCGCTTGCCGCGCCGACCTCTTCCGCAGTTTGGACATAATAGCTGTAACGCGAAGCGTAATCAATATCGGATACCGCTTTGCCAGCGCTCAGTTTTTCTCTCATAGCGGCATTTTCATTAGTAATGAATTCCGCGTCCATCAGGCCTTCGTCATAAAGGTTCTTAACCCAAAGCAGGGCTTGCCTCATTTCGTCGGTCTGGATGCCATCGTAATAAACACCGTTTTCATCCGGTAGGATTCCGCCATAAGCGCCGAAGAAGTTATAGAAGAGCTGAAAATTGATAATATGTTTGGGAAAACTGAACGGAATTGCTTCGCTTTGGTTCACCTTTTTGAGCTCGGTTACGAACTCATCGGTCGTCATAGTCTCCTTGATAGAAAGACCATACTTGTCAACCAGATCGGACCGGAACCATAGTATCTTGCTGCTTCCGGTGCCGACGGGTATCCCATAAATATCGTTGCCGGACTGGTACATAGAAAGATCCCGGGTTTTTGCGTTCGCGAATCTGGGATCATTCTCCAGGTATTCCGTAACCGGTTGAAGGTAACCGCGCACCGCGTATTGCGGAACAGTATCCCATGCCTGTGCTGGGCGGATAATATCAGGATAATCACCAGCGGCAAGCAGGACATTGAGCTTCTGCTCGTAGTCATTGTGTGTCGGCGCGATTATTTCAATCTTGGTGTTTGTGTTTTCTTCAATCACTCTCGTCCATTCCTGCATCATTTTTTCATCTACGCTACTTCCCCAGCGAATTTGGCTCATACAAAGGGAAATCTCCCGGGGAGCTTCGGTCATACTGCTGGAGGGCTGGGACGAGGCATCCCCTGATTGAGCCGGGCTCGCCGGATCTGAGACTGCATCGGTTTCGCCCGAGCTGCAGGATGTCATAAGAGCTGTAGATAGTGCCAAAACCAGTATCAAGGCCAAAATTCTTTTACCATTCACTTGGTATGCCTCCTCAATAATTGAATATCATCATCCAGTTCTGATGGGATCTATCCCTTGATGGACCCGAGCATCAAGCCTGAAATGAAATACTTCTGGATAAAGGGGTATAAAAGCAGGTTCGGGAGCATTGCGATTACCATAACCGCCATCTTGAAATTGTTCAGCAGGACGCTATAGGTGCCGTCACCCTCGCTGTGGAATATAAGCTGGCGCAATAGTACCTGCAACGTAGTTTTGCTTGTGCTGTTGATGAACATAACCACCTCGAAATATCGGTTCCAGTGGTTGACCGCATAAAACAGTGTTACGGCCGCCAGGATTGGAATAGATACCGGAAGAACGATTCGTGTGAGGATCCCAAGCTCACCACAGCCGTCCAACCTTGCCGATTCGATCAGGTTGTCGGGGATGGATCGGAAGAAATTACGCATGAGGATCAGGTTGTAAGTGGATACGGCAGTTGGGATGATTAGCGACCAGTAGGTATCAATCATTCCAAGATTGCGCACCACCATGTAAAATGGGATAATTCCGCCATCAACAATCATTGTAAGAAACACAATATTGACGAAGCCGTTGCGCCAGATCAACTCCTTTCGTGAAAGCGCGTAGGCCATTGTTGTGGAGATCATCATGGAAACCGCAGTGGAAACAACTGTGATCCAGATCGAGCGGATAAACGCGCGAGAATATCCACCTGTTGTAAACACACTGATATAGCTGGTAAATTCAATCCCCTTTGGGATTAACACAAACCCTTCCCGAGCTGCAACCTCATTGGAGGATAGCGAAGTAATGACAACCATCCAGATCGGAAGAAGAACCGTAAGACAGAGTAGGATAATAAAAGTGATATTTACTGTTTGAAAGGCTTTGCTCAGGAGGCTTGTTCTCATTCTCATACTCACACCTCCGTCAGAGTATTTCTTCATCAAGTGCTGTTTTACTGAACCAGTTGCATCCAAAAATTAGCAGAAGGCTGACAATCGAAGTAAACAAGCCAATCGCCGTTGCATAGCCGATGTTCCCACGATCCAGTCCTTCCATATACGAATAAGTTCTCAACACATCCGCCACATCCATTACCGCCGAGTTGTACATGACAAGGACCTGCTCAAAAATCTGAAGGATCCGTGAAACCGTTAGCAACAGCACAGTGGCTATGGTGCTGCGGATACTCGGCAGCGTGACGTGCCATGTCTGCGCCAATCGGTTCGCGCCGTCAACCGAAGCGGAGTCATATAGCTCTTGATCCACACCTGCGATTGCCGCTATATAAATAACCGCCCCGTAACCGGCGTTCTTCCATATCTCCGTACCAACCAACACCGACCGGAACCAATCCGACGAGGCCATGAAATAAATAGGGGAATCGATTACCCCCATAGCAACAAGCGTTTGATTAATGATGCCGTCACTGGGTGCGAGCATCAGATTGAACAGTCCTCCGACAACAACCCAAGATAAAAAATGGGGAATATAGACAACAAGCTGGGCCGACCGTTTGAAAAATTTACTCCTTAGCTCGTTGAAACTAAGAGCAATAATAATTGGAACAGGGAAACCGAAAAGTAAGTTCATAAAGCTTAGAATCATTGTGTTTTTAAATGCACGCCAGAATAATGGAGACGAAAAAAGCCTTAGGAAATTATCAAATCCGGTAAACCGTGCATTAGCAACCGTACCATAATTCGTGAATGCCTTTGTGATAAACAGCAAAGGATAATACTTAAAAATGATATACCACACAAGGCCAACAATCATTAGGGCAAATATGTATTTCTGTTTGCCGAAGCGTTTTCGAAAACTGTGAATCGATGTCTGATGCATATGTTTTGAAACATTTATAGGCGTCACTGATCTCTCCCCTATCTACGCCCGCTTTTCGCACACAGGTTTTTACTCCAATTAGCATTCCATTACCTACTGGATTACTGCTGCATACATCCTCTTCACTGCTACCAGCACAATCATATTTCTGGCTGCTTATAAATCCTTTCGTTATTGATGCCGGTGTTTTACCCTGAAACTCAACATCCCTCCATTCAAGTTATTCCTCTGTAGACGTCTTGTCTGAAGGGATATGGCCTATTCACTACTACACAGATTTATAGGCACCCGCTTTTTCTCGAAAATGTTTCTCCGCGGTTTGTCTATGAGCTGACTTATGATTCCTTTCTGTTTCTTACAAAGTTAATTCTACTCCAGGCTTACCTAATTATTGCCAACAGAATATTGCAGACAGCATCCTCATTTTACTGCAACCATCAGATATTACCTGTTTCAAACAGTTCGTCAGATTCCCGAAAATACTTGAACATGATATCAATTTTCTTATCCAGCAACTCAACAATATCAGGGCCGTAAATGAAGATATCTTCCTCCTCCTTTGTCTCCGTCAGCCACAAGACCTCGTGTTCACGACCGCGTATCAGCGAAATCAAATCCTCAGTGTTTTCAATTTCCGCGCGGATTATGTTCTGTATTTCAACAGAGCGGTAATCACCTGGAGTAGGCCAATCATTTTTCTGTATAGGTGGATTCTCTGGATCATAGCTGTCCAGATACCTTTGGAATCTCGCCGTGTTGATGGCGTTACGTAACATACAGACACAAGCGCGGAGCCGAATAGCAAGCCCTTCCAGTGATTGCGCATATTCGGTAGCGCCTTCCTCATTTATATTTTCAGCAAGGGTGATTGCCTTTTGGAAATGCCCTTCCGCCATCTCCAGCGTACTGGTAGCGAGGAAAGTGCCTGAGAATCCACGTATAACATCTAGCCCTTGCATATCCATCAGATCGTTTGCGTGCTCCTCCGTCCGTGCCTGGAATTGGTACTTTCTGTAATAATCACGTTCTTCCGGTTCCAGCCGATCGGGGAAAGCGACCAATGGACGAGTAAGCCAGCGCTGATGTATCGTGCCATGCATAGAAATGCTCACCCTCAAATGGTCGATATCGTCAAACGCAAGTCCGATTTGTCGCCACAAATCGAAGAGATCGTTTGCGTGCTCCTCGCCTACCAGATCGGCGGCCAAGGCTTTCACCAGTGTTATAGCAGAAACATAGTCCGAAGCAGGGTTTTCAATAAAACGACCGATGACGCTGTAAACCTCACTCAGCTTCGTGGATGGCACACCACAGAAGAGTGCAGATGCTTCGCGGTTCCATATTTCGCTGAGTTGTACAGCTACTCGCATCACATCCGGTATATCCAGCACGGGAGATACCGGTGTTGAGTTGGTGGAGGTGATGTTCCCCACCGAAATCTTGCCAGGATTCCCTTTGTTATCGCGTCCGTTTATGTATACTCCATCCGGCGCAAAAGGCCAGACCATGTCAAGTACACGTTCATTTTCCTTCAAATCCATATTAGCATTAAAATCCAATATGCAATCTACTCCTGCGTCGGCGGCTCCTTGTTTGATTGCATTCAGGAAACCGACGATGCGATCACCCATGTCACGCTCACGGCAGGAGGTAGGCCCGTTTCGCCCAGCATACAACCCGGTACTCCAGCAGACGCCGGCGCCAGCGTCGTTGCTTTTGATAAACATATAGTCGATTGGAACTACCTTGCAGATTTCCTCCATGGACTTTCGATAGAGTTCTAATACTTCTGGATTATCAATGCAAGGACTGTAATATAAATTGCGAGATCGGCGCGGGTGATCAATGCGCGGACCACGCCAGGTCGGGTGAGCGCGGTAAACTTCATTTGGAAACCAGAAAGGTTCGGTTAATAGCAATGCGTACGACAAACCGTACTTCTGCAATATTTCATACTGTGCGGCCAGTTGATTAAGATTATTCTGCGCTTCTTCGGGTTCAGGATAGAACTCATGTAGTTCTTCAGGCAGATAAAGCTTGAACAGATAGACCATTGGCATACCCCAGTTGGAATAAGGGTCGTTTAAATCAAGCTCCCACTGCCATCGGCTATGAGGCAGAGCGCTTATGAATACATGTGTTGCGCCGATTTCTTTCGCTTTTATAGCGAGCTGTTCAAAGTCTTCTAAAGAATCGGTTGCTGCTTTTACCATAATTTTGCGATCTTCCATCATTCAGATCCTCCCTAAATAATCATAGATTTTCTTTCGATAGCTCTCGTTTTTACAGTATTTCTCCAATAGCCCAATGCAGAAGATGGTAGGACGGCGTCAAGAGCTTTATTCAGTGAGAAAAGCAGGTATGGCAAAACCAGCGTCAAACCGCGTCCAAGGGCGATTACTTCTGCCGTCAGCGGAGCTTGCCGCAGGGCCGACATACTGCTTACACAGGTGTAATCACCAAAGACGTTGCCATGCTCGGGAAACAGAATTTTCAGCTCCACTACATCTGATTCTTCGCCGCTGTCAGCTCCTGCTGGATGTGACGCCTCTCTTTTATGGCACACGCAACTCAGCATTTATCACTTCAGGAATATATGGTTCGCTGTAGCGCCCCTCCAGCACAAACCTAACGACCACCTCCGGGTCTTTGCGGTCACTTTTACTCTGATTGTCGTCTAATTCCTTGCTCTTTTTTACCTGATGCGGATTCATCAAACCATTAATGGACATTGGCTCCACTCAGATGACTAAGTGGCTTTTCTCCGGCGCAGTGTAGACCTTGATAATCCAACGCAGAAGACGCGCAAAACCATCGCTGCTGTTTTTGAACTGGAACGCCTTGCCATGCTCAATTCACGCAAGTCAAAGACCCTGTCCTTCGGGCTTCCTACGGCGATAACGCGTCAACCACAATTGTGATTTCTGTAACTGCGTTATTCACATTCTATCTTTTGACGAATCTTGAAGTATGCTTCATGTCCCCCTCCTCTTTGTATTAGTTAAAATTACATAGGCGATTTATTAATTGTAACAAATTAATGTGTTATTGAAAGCATCACATTGTTATGATTTATTCCTATATATTATGAAGATTAGCCTAGAATTTTGAGTAAAGATTTTAACTATTGCAATAAGCAGAAAAAAAGTAGTATAATAAATGCATGAATACAGTTAGTGTTCAGGAGAGAGCCTGTGAAGAAACAAGTTAAATATTTCATATTTCAAAAACTTCATTTAACGGTGCTGCAAAGGATGTTTGTTATGCTGGGATGTTTAATGCTTGTTGTATGCATTGTATTTTTCAGCATTTTTAACTATGTATATCGCAGAAATATCCGCGAAATTGTGGCAGATGAAATGCAAAGCAATCTGAATCGTATTAACGAGTATATTAATTTGATTATTACAAATTCCGCAAGCGTCTCGAATGCTCTCATGAACAATTCCACTCTTCAGCTTATCTTGTCGCAGCAGTACCTTGCGAGGACGCCAATTCATGTTAAACCTGAATTTCGTGCATTCTATAATTTATTTATCGACATCAGTAGTGCGAATAAGTTTATATCCTCGACAGATATATATATACAGCCGCAGCATCTGTTTCTTATGAGTGACCTGACGGCTACATACTGGCTGAACCCCGCGGTTATTAGATATTTGGATGAAATAACAAATACGGATGGTGACTTATGGGTTTCGACAGAATACGAAGACAAAGTATGCCGGCAATTTCTTCGCACCACAGATACTCTTTCCATTATCCGGCCGCTCTTTTCACTTTATAGTGGAAAAAAGATGGGCTTTATATCTATCAACGTACATACAGCCGCTCTTCAACGCATTCTCCAGACGGTTCAGGGCTCAGAATGCGTGATACTTGATGATGAAAACCGTTTAGTGGTAGACATGCAGGTAAGTCAAGATGGCACATCCTTGTTCGAAAATGGAAAGTTCGCCCTATTGCTACCTAATACAAATAGTGCAACCTTCCAGAAGTTTTATAATCGTGAATTTATTATCGTTTCATCAACCATCGAATCAGTAGGGTGGCGCCTCGTATCCTTTACGCCAACGGATATGCTTATCCATAAGGGAATCAGCCTTCAAGGATATCTGATCGCAATGAACGTTGTAATGATTATCTTCATTTTCGCCGCTATGACTATGATATTGCGTCAGGTAACAAAACGCATTCGCAGCTTGGTCAATATGATGGATAGTTTAAAAGGCGGCGATTTTCAGCTAGACTTCAGAGAACAGGATAAGGATGAATTCTCTTATTTATTATTTAGCTTTAACTCCATGATTGAAAATGTGAAATCTATGTTCAGTGAAATCTATCACTTAGAATTAATGCATAAGGATGTGCAGCTCAGATTATTACAAAATCAAGTCAATCCGCACTTTTTGTACAATATTTTTAATAATATGCATTGGCTAGTCAAGCTTGGTCGCTATAATGATCTTGACGCGCTGATATCTTCGGCATCGGTTTTTTACAGCCGCTCCTTAAATGATGGTAAGCAATCTATCAGCATGTATGATACGGTTGAAAAACTGAACAGCTATGTTAAGATACAACAGATTCGCTTCCACGACCGATTTGCGTTCAATCTTTCCTTTGACGATGATCTGATGGAAATTGAAATACTAAATCATTTGATACAACCCTTATTAGAAAATGCCATTATTCACGGTGTTGAACCTGTATCCGGAATGCGCCGGATTGTCGTAACAGGAAGGATTTATTCAAGCAATGTAATTACCATATGTGTCAGTGATGACGGTGCAGGTATTCCAAAAGAAAAACTGAAAGCTATCAAGCAAAGCCTGCTGAACGAAGAAATCCAGGGAGAGTTTTTTGCAATTAATAACGTTCATCACAGAATTCAGATGTTTTATGGTAAAGAATATGGTTTGTCAATTGAAAGCGAGGAGCGTATTGGGACGACAGTGACTATTCTGCTTCCTTATCTGACTTCGAATAATCAAGGAGTTGATAATTGTGTATAAAATGATGATCATAGATGATGAAAGCATAGTAGTCGAAGGAATACGTGACACGATTCCCTGGATAGAGTACGGTATCGACGTAGGTGAAACGGCTGAAAATGGTATTGAAGCGCTTGAGAAGCTCCAGACCTATCATCCGGATATCATCTTAGTCGATATTCGTATGCCTGAAATGGATGGCCTTCTGTTAATTGAAAAGGCGAAGGCGATTCAGCCGGCGGTTAAGTTTATCATTATCAGTGCTTTTGAGCAGTTTTCCTATGCACAGCGCGCGATTGAGTTGGGGGTTCGGTTTTACCTGGTAAAACCGTTATTAGAGCAGGATATCGTGGAGAAGGTTCAGTTGTGTATTGCGGAGATTGAAACAGAGAAAAACCAGAACCAAGAACAGAATGAACTTGAACGCTTCCAAAATAATCAAGCCGCACAATATATTATTGGCTGCTGGCTGTCTGAGATTAGCGTAGATCAAGATCAGCTAATTTCCGCTTTCAATCAACTGGGGTTTCCTTATGACAAAGACTATTACTGCCTTGCTCTGCTCCGACCTATCCCCTCCGGAGGCCCTTATTCCTCGGACACGCTTAAGCGCATTAATAAACACCTAAGTGAATTTTTGATGTATTACCTACTGTTTGAATACAGTAATACCATAATCGTATGCCTATTTGTCTGCAATACTCCGATAGACCAGACACAGGGGAAAATATTGCCAAAGATTGAGAAGCTTTTTGAACAATCAGACAGGGGGCTTGATGCAGCAACGTTGCTGGATCTTTTACCCAGAACGTGTAGCTTATCGGATTGCCCGCGTATGCTTTTTAGGATGCTGTCGAATAAAAATATGAAGAATCATAAAGGAGGAAAGAACGCAGGTCAGATACTGCCACTCGATAGTGGTGAAAGTTTATTCCATAGCAGGATTATAAGGGATGCCTGCAACTATATGAATTCCCGCGCATATCTTGATATTTCCTTGATAGGAGTTGCAAAACATGTCTCGCTCAGCCCCACGTATTTGAGCGCTCTCTTTAAACAAGAGATGGGTATATCCTTTATTGAGTATCTGAAGCATCACAGAGTAGAACGAGCTAAACATTTGCTGGTGCAGACAAATCTAAAAGTATACGAAATATGCTCAGAACTTGGCTATAAAAGCGTACAGTATTTTACTACGCTTTTCAAGGAATCTGTGGGAATGACACCAATGGAGTATCGCGAAGCACTGTGTAAATAATGATTGGTAGTGATTTCAACGACATAATTAATATGAGTGTAGGAGCAAAAGAATTTTCAAATAGTGATTTTAGTTTTAAAAAGGACTGCTGTGTCTTTCTACAGACACAACAGCCCTTCAATAAGGTATTAGCGCAACAGCGCCCGTATGAAGTTTGTGTAAATCGTTGCCACTTCTGCGCGAGTAGCGTTACTTTTTGGATCGAACAGTCCGCCCGGCCTACCGGAAATGATGCCCTTCTTCTGCATATTGTACACAGCTTCAACAGCCCACGGTGCGATCTTATCATTATCAGCGAAGACCTGCTCAGCGGAAGTATCCTTCAATTTGTATTTTTTGATTGAAATGTAGTTTTGTAAGATAGCTGACATCTCTTCGCGAGTAATGTTCTTGTCGGGCTCAAATGATTTTTCGAATACATCTCTTAATATCCCTTTACTATCTGCCCACCTAACGCTCAGTGTGTACCATTTTCCATCGGGAACGTCCGCAAATCCTTTGTATGTGGAATAGTTAGATAGGTTGGCGTCATCTATACGCGCGAGGACTGTAACGAACATCGCCCGAGTCATCATGCCATTAGGGTCGAAATTGTCGTTGCCAACTCCTGCGAATAGCTCATGAGACGAGACGAATCTAATAAAATCGACACCCCAGTGATTCGCGATATCGGTAAAGCGCTTTGGATTATGAATGTACGAATATTCGCCCGTAAAGGAAGTCTGCATGTGAATATGTGATTCCTCGAAGATACTAGTCGGTATTATCTTTACCCTGTTGTGATCATACCCAACGTAATCCATCCGTGAGGTACTCGTGTCAACACTTACGGGTATAGAGATTGTAAACGGTTTGATTTCAGTAATATGTGAGACAACTTTACCATTTATCATTAAATCGGCAATAACACTGCCTTTTCGCAGGCGTAAAGTTATGTTATCCCCTTGACCTGCCGCATGGCTATGAATTGCCTCGTTTGACATAGAAACTTTTCCAAAGTCTGTTTCTACAATTAGTGTTGTATCCCGTAATGCATTTACTGGAACACTTACCTCAACGTTATCATACCCAGGCACATAAGTTGAGTAAAGGCCGTAATAGTAACCCTCATCGACATGATAGGTTAGAGCAGCCCCTTCATCTAAGATAATAGTAGCTACACCATCTTTTAACACATACTCTACTTCTTGTGCATTGATAAAGGCCCGTTGCTCAGCATTATCCATTTTATCCACTTTTGGCTGTGGACTCGTCGAGTTAATGTATACGTTACTAGTGTTCTCACTCGAAGAGTCGGAAGAACCACCGCTTGACGATGATGAAGTAGAATTGTCAACGACCCAGTGGGCTGTAAGCGTTAGGTTCTCATAAACAGGAGAGTTGAAGTCCCAGTGTATACCATCTTTATACCATCCAACAAAAGTATAGCCGGCTTTATAGGGGTTAGAAGGCTTAGAAGCGGGTTTACCTGATTGTATTGTCTGGGGATAGACTGTACTACCTCCCGTGGAATCAAAAGCAACTGAGTACTCAACCACATCACTTGTGTCTATTACCCATTTGGCTATAAATGTCGTGTCATGTAAAACAGTGTCTACCTCGAAATTCCACGCAGTCTGCGATTCTTCTTCAAACCACCCTACAAATGCATACCCGGACATCTTCGGATCATCCGGCCGATTGACCAAGGAGTTATAAAGTACATACTGCGGCTCCGCAACTCCGTAGCCGCCTTTTGCGTCAAATCTAACAACAAGAAGTTCGCCGGGTTGGTTGTCCAAATATTTCGGCGTCAAGGTGATATCTCTATCTACGACTTTATTTTCAAAATCCCATGAATTGCCAAACTCGTCAAACCAGCCGATAGCTGTATATCCTTCTTTCTCCGGTATATGAGGACTCGTGAGCAATAAACCATGTGGAATCGATAATACGGTCAATATATCACCATTATCATGATTGAATGTAACTGAGTAGTTTGCCTCCGCCCAAATCGCATATAGCGTCAAATCACTGTTAACAATCAAAGTATCCCCAGGTTTATAAGAAGTCCCTTCACCATTAGCATCAGTATTCCAACATACGAAAGACCAGCCCATATGAGCGATTGCATCCTTAATGACTGCAATATCGTCAATTTTATACAACTTTTCATCCGTTGGGCATTCGCTAGGCGAGCCATTAGACTGGTAGCTTAATCTATAGTCTATCGAACGCCACTTTGCCTTAAGTGTGTGAGTATGCGGCGTTGTTACTCTACTATCTGGAGTTGTACTGGATGCGTAAGCCATGCGGCTAAAACCCATCACCAACAACAAACATATAACCATTACATGCCTTTTCATCGTCTCCCCCTGTAATTGTACTTATATAGAACAATGGCGGTAGAGATTACCCGCTTACCGCCATTGTATTTGTGTGTGCAAAGGTTGTTTAGTTGTTATCCTCGTCAATATACCAACCTTCGAATATATACCCTGGCTTTGTTACCGTAGGTAATTCACCGTATGCTTCGTCATATGTGACTGTTTTGCTAGCAGGCTCTGGTGCGGAACCGCCATTTGAATCGAAGTACACTGTAAACTCCTTTGCAACAAACACAGGCGTGAAAGTCAGATCTTCGACTATTGTATTGCTGTCGAAATTCCAAAGCATGTCTTTTTCTACGCAGTGCCAACCTGCAAAATCATAACCGATCATCGAATCATCTGCCGGCGGATTTATTAAAGAGTGCCCTGTTGTAGTTACAAGCTGCTCAGAATTATCTTTATACTTGAAACTGGCAGAATATGTGCCTAGTTCGAACATTGCATATAAAGCTATATCACCGTTTACTGTTATTTTGCTGTCAGGAGCGTAGGACGTCCCATTACCCGCCGGATCAGTGTTCCACTCTTTGAAGACATAACCAATACTGGTTCCGGCCTCTTTAACAGTAGCTTCGTCATCCCATATGTAGACTGTATCGTCGGTAGGTAATACTGTTTCTCTCTCCAAAGCGGTGGAGTACGTGACTCTGTATTCAATCGCTCTCCATCGTGCAGTGAGTGTGTGGTCGTTCGGTGTCTCCACAATTGTAGTTGGAGTTATTTGGGTAGCGGCATAAGCCAGGCTCCCTGAAATAAAGGTAGTAATTATCAGGGCTGCTATCAACCCTCTTAATGCTTTATTCTTTTTCATTTTTCATTCTCCTTGTTGTCTGATTTTTAAAGTCTTTCTTGAATGCTAATCCTCATAATACCATCCTTCAAAGATATACCCTTCTCGGAATGTGGAAGGTAGTTCTCCATATGGCTGGCCAAGAGTAGCTTCTATTGCGGTAAATTCAAACGGTTTTCCACCTGCTGCGTCAAAGAAAACCTTAATCTTAGAACGCCACAATGCGTACAGGGTTATGTTACCGTTAACGGTAAGGTCTTTGTGAGGGTGGTAGAATTGACCTTTTCCGTCTGGTTGTGTATTCCAACCAATGAAGGTATAGCCGGCTCTACTAAACCTCGGGACTGTGACGGCTAGTGTAGAGTGTTTCTCAGAGGCTTTTAAATTACTAATTACGTAATCATTGCCAACTCCGCCATTAGAGTTATACGTTACGCTATAGTTGGGTGTTAATATACTGCTTATCTCGATTGAAGGTGTACTATGGGCGCCGACCGGAACACCACTAATTGCGTATAGTCGATCATTACAATAAGCTACAGCGTGCCTAAACCGATCGTGCTTAAACGGCGCGCCCGTACTCCAAGTATCAGTGCTTATATCGTATATTTCTGATGGAGTTTGCCTCTGTGCAAAATTGCCTCCAGTAACAATAATTTTTCCATCAACATTTATTGCATTGTGTTCACTCCTAGCTACATGTAAAGGACTACCATCCGAGAATTTGCCTGTTTTTGTATCGAAAATGGATACGGCGTTGGTTGAGGTATTATACTTCGTCTCGCCTCCGGTAAAGTATATCTTGTCCTCAACTAAAGTTGCTGTATGATTTGCGCGAGCTAGCGTGGTTCGCACTGTTGTCCATTTCGACTCCTTGATGTTGTATATGTCGAGGCAGTTATAATATCTCCAGCCTCCGGAATTTACATATCCGCCGAATAAGTATATCTTACCTGCGTGGTAAGTGACGGTGTGCCCATGCCTATCATTTTGTACGCGAGGCCCCTCGGACCATTTATCTTTCGATATGTCATATATAAACAGCCTACATATTGCACTTCCGCTGCCAGTAGCATATCCAGATACTGTATATATTTTGTTGTCGTCAGGGTTATAGGCAGACCGGGAAGCCGCAACACCCGCAGGTATCTTTGAGGTTACGGATAGTGTGCCCTTATCGATATCGTATATATGAGCGAC
>Ga0153948_1000881_pt1 | contig 16129 bp, 10 predicted proteins | sample TSNJ032MetaG_FD_104696 | JGI IMG/M metagenome (GOLD analysis project Ga0153948, IMG submission 104696) | Attine ant fungus gardens microbial communities from New Jersey, USA - TSNJ032 MetaG | ecosystem: Host-associated > Fungi > Mycelium > Unclassified | place: USA: New Jersey, Wharton State...
CAGCCGCGACAGCGTGGTGTAGTGGCGACGCAGCACCGAGGGACTGACCCGGTCGACCAGGCGGATCTCATGTTCCAGCCGGTTGTTCAGGCGTCCATGCAGCTGCTCGTTGCGGCGTGCGAACGACGGCAGCAGCAACAGCGCGCCCAACAACGCGGCGAGGCTTGCGGCGCCCACCAGCGGCTCGATCGCCAGCAGCATCGCCGCCGCACCGAACATCGATACCAACGCCGTGGCGATGATCGGCACGTGCTTTTCGAAGAAGTCGACGAATTCACGGGCCAGCACAACGCGTGCGGCCGAGGTGGATGTGGCCTGACCCAGCCTGCGCTGCGTCTGCACTACGTTCACCGCCAGGTCGGCATAGATGCGGGTGAAGGTACGGGTATCGACCGCACGGCGGGCAGCACCGACCAGCCAGAACAGCAGCACCACACCGGCGTAGGAAACGGCGTGGCCGATGTTGCCGCGGATGATCGCGTCCACCGCGAAGCCGGCAAACAACGGATACGCCAGCAGCAGCGCATTTTCCAGCGCCACCAGCGAGAAGGTGCCGGTGAGCTGCCAGGGGTAGGTGCGCAGGATGGCCTTGAGGGTGGCGGCCGCATTCTGCTGGCCGATGCTGCCGGCGGCGGCCGCCGGATCGTGCGGGTGGTTCATGGGGGGGCCTGGGTGGGTCGGAGACAGGGCAGGGGACGGATGCCTGCCGCCTCTCTGCTCGCGCCCAGTATCGGCGGGCCTTTGGAGCGGGTATGGAGGGACGATGGAGATTGCGTGGAGGAACCGGCACCGTTCAGCGATGCGAATGCCCACCAAGGTGGGCCGCTACCAGAGCAGCGCCCGCTGCAACGTTGTGCCCTCAACGACGCGCATGCACCGGCCAGCAGATCTCGAACGAACTGCCACCCCGTTCGGTGGCCCGGCATAGCGCCGTTCCGTGATGGGCCACGGCAATCGCGCGCACCACGGCCAGGCCCAGCCCGGAGCCACCGCTCTGCCGCGAACGCGAGACATCGGTGCGCTGGAACGCTTCGAAAATGCCGTCACGCAGTTCGTCCGGCACGCCGGGGCCACCATCCTCCACCGCCACCGTGCAATGGCCCTGCGCCAGCGTGACGCGCACCCGCAGCGGGCAGGGAATGGCGTGGCGGCGCGCGTTCTCCAGCAGCGCCAGCACCGCCTGGCGGATGCGTGCCGGATCGCAGTCGGCCAGCGACGGCCGTGCGTCCAGCGTTACCGAGAACCCGCTTTCGGTCAGAGCCTCGGACATCGCTTCCACCACCGCGGCCACCTGCACGCTGACATCGCTGCGCTGCAGGCGCAGGTCCAGATGGCCACTCTCGGCCAGGCTGACCACGCGCAGGTCCTCGATGATGCGGGTGAGGCCCTCCAGCTGGGTGAGCATGCTGTTGAACTGCTCCGGGCCCGGCTCGAACACGCCTTCGGCGATGCCCTGCAGGCGGCCGCGCAGGATGGTCATCGGCGTGCGCAGTTCGTGCGCGATCGCCGCGTTCCAGAACACCCGGTTCTCCGACATGCGGCTGAGCCGCTCTGCCATGGAATTGAAATCGCTGACCAGGGTGGCCGCTTCGGCCATCGTGGTGTCGCCGCCGCGCGCACGCGCCTCCAGATCGCCGCTGGCGACCCGGCGCAGGCTCTCGGCCACCGAATTCAACGGCGTGATGATGCGCCGGGTCAGGCGCGAGGCGACCAGCGTGGCGAAGATGACGACCACCGTGGCGGTCAAGCCGATCCACAGCCATTCCAGCCCGGACGGCATGATCGTTTCCGGCTCGTCATACCAGCGCGGGTAGAACACCTCCATCAGGTAATAGAACAGGTAGAAGCCGCTGATCGAAAGCACTGTCGAACACAGCGAGGCCACCGTGATGGACAGCGTGATCTGGCGTCCGATGCTCTTGCCTTTGGGATTCATCATTCAGTCCAGGAAACGGTAGCCAACGCCGCGGATGGTGGCGGGAATGCCGATGACGCCCACATCCTCCAGCTTGCGCCGCAGTTTGCTGACATGGCTGTCGACGGTGCGTTCCTGCGCATCGCCTTCGGGCAGGCAGGCGTGCAGCAGGTCCACCCGCGCATGCACCTGCCGCGGCGCGCGTGCCATGTGCACCAGCAGCCGGAACTCGGTAAGCGTGAAGTTCAGCGCGTGCACCTGCTCGCCGTTGCGCACCGTTACTTCGTGGCTGCGCAGGTCGATCTCGAACGGGCCCTGGCGGATGAGCCCGTTGGGCTCTTCGACCACGGTGCGGGAGCTTCGGCGCAGCACGGCCTGGATGCGGGCGACGATCTCGGCCGGATTGAACGGCTTGGCCACGTAGTCGTCGGCGCCGACGCGCAGGCCGGTCAGCTTGTCCACGTCCTGGTCGAGCGCGGTGAGCATGATCACCGGGGTGTTGCCGCGCCGCCGCAGTTCGCTCAGTACCTGCCAGCCGTCCAGTTTGGGCATCTGCACATCCAGCAGCACCAGGTCCGGGCGCAGTTGGCGATGGCTGGCCAGGGCCGCCTCGCCGTCGGCGGCGCGTGCGCTGCGCAGGCCGGAACGGGCCAGGTAGGCGCCGAGGATGTCGGCGATTTCGCCCTCATCTTCGGCAATCAGCACCAAGGGGGGCTGTCGGTTGCGGAGATCGTGTTTCATTGCGTGCTGCGGGTTCGAGGCCAGGGCGGACAAGGGCGGGATCAGGGGCAGGGTCATCGTCGGCGCTGCATGTCCTGCGCCTCTTCATTGGCAGCCCAGGCCAGGGTGGCCAGCACCAGCGTGCGCTGCAGGCTGGGTTCCAGCGCACCCGCGCCGCGCAGCTGCTGCAGCATCAGGGTGGACACCGCCGTCGGCAGCTTGCTCCAGCGCGAGGCCATGGGAGTGGCGTTCACCCGGGCCTGCAGCCGCGAGGCCATGCCCACGATGGTGCGCAGGCGCACTGCCAGCAGGGCGGCGACCACGGCGGTGGCAAGGGCAAGCAGCAGATGCAGGGTGACGTTGGCCGCCGGGTGCGCTGTCGCCCAGACCGCCAGGCCGATCAGCGCGAGCGATGCGAGGGATCCGGTGCGGCGGGTACGGCCGGGCCCATCACTGCGGAACCCCACCAGCGCGGCGGCCCCGAAGCCCGCCAGCAATGGCAGTACCGGATACGGCGCGACCCACATCCATGTGCTGGTCGATGCCAGCACCAGTGCGATCAACCACGGCGAAGGCGCACACCACGCCAGGTAGGCATGGCGCACATCGATGGGTGGCAGGTCTGGGTAGGAAGGGGACACGGCAGGCTGGCAGTCGGCGAGGCCGACGAGGCTAGCGACCGTTGATGGAGACTCGGTCGAGATTGTGTCGAGATTGCGTGGATGCGGGCTACCACGTTCAGGCGCGGGGCTGATGCCTGAACGGCCGCGGCGCCTCCATGCAATCTCCATAGTGGCTCCAAGAAACGTCCATCGGTGGCTTCCAGACTGCGGTTTCGGCGGTCGCACGGGGCGACTGCATGCAACCGGGCGTTTCGATGAGCAACCGCAGGACCTGGATCATTGCCGCCGCCGTGGCCTCGCTGGCCGCCGGCGCTGGATGGTGGGCGTTTGCCGGCGGTGATGATGCCGCGCTGATCACCGCACCTGCAAGGGTGGCGGATCTGGAGAAGACCGTACAGGCGGTCGGTCGGGTCCATCCGAAGGAACTGGTGGCGGTGGGTGCGCAGGTGTCCGGCCAGGTCAAGCGCCTGCATGTGGTGCTGGGCCAGCGCGTGCAGGCCGGCGATCTGATCGCCGAAGTCGATTCGCAGCCGCAGCGTATCGCGCTGCGCAGCGCCGAGGCGGCCACCAACACGCTGCGTGCCCAGCATGCCGCCAGCCAGGCTCGCTATGCGCAGGCCAGTCGTGCCTACCAGCGCCAGTGGCAGCTGGTGGCATCGCGCCTGGTGTCTCAGGAAGGCTTCGAAGCCGCGCGCGTGGCACGCGATGCGGCGCGTTCGGAGGTGGCCGCGCTGCAGGCGCAGATCGACCAGGCCGTGACCCAGGTCGAAACCGCACGGATCAACCTGGGCTATACCCGCATCGTGTCGCCCAGCGAAGGCTACATCGTGGCCATCGTCACCAAGGCCGGGCAGACGTTGAACTCGATGCAGACCACGCCAACCATCGTGATGCTGGCACAGATGGACACGATGACCGTGCGTGCCGAGATCGCCGAGGCCGATGTCGAGCTGGTGGCGCCGGGACAGGCGCTGTGGTTCTCGACCTTGGGGCCAAGCGGCCGCCGCTATGAATCCCATCTGCAGCAGCTGGAGCCGGCGCCATCCTCGATTGCCGACGTCGCCTCCGGCAGTGCGGGCGGCTCTGCGCAGACGCCGAAGGCGGTGTACTACGCCGGCCTGTTCGATGTGGCCAATCCCGGCCTGAAGCTGATGCCTTCGATGACGGTGAAAGTGACCCTGCAGCTGGCGCGGGTCGCCAACGCGCTGCAGGTGCCTTTGACGGCGCTGGCCGAGTCGGATGACAAGGACGGCAACTGCGGCACCGTGCGTGTGCTCGATGCCAAGGGCCGCCCCCAGGAACGTGCGGTGACGACCGGCCTGCGCACCGCCACCGCCGTGCAGATCCTGTCCGGCCTGCGCGAGGGTGAGAACGTGGTGGTCGGCCAGGCACCCAGCGGCGCTGAGCCGGAAGCCGCCAGCCTGTTGGGGATGTGAGCATGGCTGATGCACTGCTGGAACTGCATGGCGTATCGCGCGCCTATCGCTCGGCCGCCGGCGAGGTGGTGGTGCTGAAGGACGTTTCGCTGCGCATCGATGCCGGCGAGTTCATCGCCATCATTGGTCCCTCGGGCTCGGGCAAGTCCACGCTGATGAACATCCTTGGCTGCCTGGACCGGCCGACCGAAGGCAGCTATCGCGTGAACGGCGAGGTCACCGAGCAGATGGCGCCGGACGCGCTGGCGCGCCTGCGCCGCGAGCATTTCGGTTTCATCTTCCAGCGCTACAACCTGATGGAGAACCTGAGTGCCACCGAGAACGTGGCGCTGCCGGCGGTCTATGCAGGCGTGGACGCGGAGACGCGTAATGCGCGCGCACGCACACTGCTGGAAACGCTGGGCCTGGGCGAACGCACCGGGAATCGACCGAGCCAGCTGTCCGGCGGCCAGCAGCAGCGCGTGTCCATTGCCCGTTCGCTGATGAACGGCGGCGCGATCGTGCTGGCCGATGAGCCGACCGGCGCACTGGATCACGCCAGTGGCCAGCAGGTGATGGCCGAGCTGAAGCGCCTGCATGCGCAGGGCCACACGGTGATCCTGGTAACGCATGATGCGGCGATCGCCGCCAACGCGGCGCGGGTGATCGAGATCGCCGACGGCCGGGTGGTGGCCGACCGCGCCGAGCCAGGATTGCGTGCTGCGACTTCGGGACGCGCGACCGAACGCGGCGCGTCGCCGGTCACCGAGCGCCGCGCACGCATCGATGCGGTCCGCGAAGCCGCACGCATGGCTGTGCGCTCGATGCTGGCCCATCGCCTGCGCACACTGCTGACCATGCTCGGCATCATCATCGGTGTCGCGGCGGTGGTGACCGTGGTTGCGCTGGGCAAGGGCGCACAGGCGCAGGTTGAATCACAGATCAACGAACTGGGCGCCAGCACGCTGGAGATCTTCCCGGGCGCCGATTTCGGTGACCCGCGTTCGGCGGAGATCGAGACACTGGTGGTGGGCGATGCCGACCATCTTGCGGCGTTGAGTTACGTGGACAGCGTCAGCCCGAACCTGAGCGGATCGGTCGCGGCGCTGCAGGGCAACCGGCGTGCCAACACCCAGGTGCTGGGCGTAGGGGCGGACATGCCGCGCGTGCGTGGGCTGCGGCTGAAGGCCGGTCGTTTCTTCACCGACGCCGAAGTGGATGCGCACCGTGCAGTGGGCGTGGTCGACCAGAAGGCCGCCAAAGCGCTGTTCAGCGGCAACCCGATCGGCAGCACGGTGCTGCTGGGCGGCATGCCGGTGGAGGTGATCGGTGTGGTCGGGGCCAATGCGTTCGCGGGTGGTGCAACCCCCACGGTTTACGTGCCGTACACCTCGGCGGCCTCGCGGCTGCTGGGCAGCGAGCGCCTGGAGAGCATCACCGTGCGCGTGCGCGACAACGTGCCCACCAATGCCGCCGAGGCCTCACTGGGCGCCGAGCTGGAGCGCCTGCATGGCCGCCGCGATTTCTTCATCTACAACGCCGACCAGATCCGCAAGGCGGTGATGAAGTCCAGCCAGACCATGGCAGCGTTGGTTTCGGCCATCGCAGCAGTGGCGCTGGTGGTCGGCGGGGTGGGGGTGATGAACATCATGCTGGTCTCGGTGAAGGAGCGCGTGCGCGAGATCGGCGTGCGCCTGGCGGTGGGCGCGCGGCAGGGCGACATCCTGCGCCAGTTCCTGATCGAGGCCGTGCTGATCTGCCTGTTCGGTGGCGTGCTGGGGGTGCTGTTCGCGTTCGGGGTAGGTGCGCTGTCCAGCCTGCTGTCGCTGGGTGTGCCGTTCCTGTTCACGGCGGGGCCGGTGCTGGCGGCGTTGGCATGCTCGTCCGCGATCGGGCTCGGCTTCGGCTATTTCCCGGCACGCAGCGCGGCGCAGCTGGATCCGATCCAGGCGCTGGCGGCGGAGTGAGCGTGTCAGCGTGGCGGGAAGGCTATGACGATGTCGTTCAGCGGCAACTGGTTGCCGCGCGGTACGGCCACGCCGGGTTTCCAGGCATCCCCTTGGCCGAACAGCTGCGCCTCGCTTTCGGGCCCGAGATCGTCGAAGGCCTGGAAGACGTACGGAATGCCCTCGGACCCTTCGAACGTGGCCTTGTTGGAAAGCTGGAAGTGCAGGTGGGGGGCGGCGGAATTGCCCGACTGGCCGAGCTGGGCCAACGCCTGTCCGCGCTGGACCCGTTGCCCGGGCTTTACCTTGATGCTGCCGGTGCGCAGATGGGCGTAGCTGGCAAAGACGCCCGGCGAGATTTCCAGGACAACGTAGTTGCCGAACAGGCCATCCGCCGTCAGTGAGGAGGGTTCAGGCTGCGCGGTCAACGGCGGGTGCTCGGGCTGCCCATCACGGACCGCACGCACGATACCGTCGGCCACCGCCAGCACGGGCGCCGCATAACCCACCCAGTCCGAATGGCGGGTGTGCTGCAGATCGCGGGGCGTTGGACGCACGGCACGCCCACGGTCGTCGACGCCGACCAGATCGAGTGCGAAGCGCTGCGGAATGGTCAGGTCACCATTCACCGCCACCAGGCTGCCCCAGTGGTGCGACTGCGCCGCGCCAGGCCCTTCGTGGGCGAGCCATCGACCGCCTTGCAGGGGCGGAGCGAGCGCCATCACCGGCGCCGCGTTGACCGCAACCCGGGCGCCATCCAGTTCCACGCTGCCGTGGCGCTCGGTGCCCAGCAGCATGCGGTGGCGAAGGACGTGCGGCACGCTACCGGTGGCTGGCAAGGACAGCCACAGGAACACCACCATGCGCTTTCCGGCTGCAATGGAGATGGCGCCATCCTCTGAAGGCGACGGCCGTACCCAGTCGCGCAGGGCAGGGGCATCCAGGCTCAGCAACGGGGTTTCGGCATCGTCGCCGAACACCTGCAGCGATTGCGGCTGCAGCGCCCCGGTGTCGCCGTAGTAGTTGGTGATGTGCAGCTCGTAGGCCAGATGGCGTAGGCCGTCGCTGCCAACGAAGGGAGTCGGCGCGAAGGGCACCCGTGCTTCGACCGGCGCAGGCGCTGGCGCTGACAGCGTGAGGGAAGGAAGCAGCAACAGCAGCAGAGCCAGGCAGACGCTGCGGGTCATGCGTGTTCCCCCAAAGGCCGACGGTGGCCGCTGCCGAGCATAGCGCTACGCCGGGGGCGCCGGTACACCGGCGGGCGCGTCAGGGCTCCGGACGGGGATGCTGGCGCACGCGTGCGCGCTCGCGATACAGGCGGCTGTCAGCACGCTGCAGGGTGTCGGCCACCGATTCGCCGGGGGTGTGGTGGGTCGAACCGAGCGAGAACGGCGTGGGTGACTGCCCCGCCTGCTGCACATACCACTGCTCCAGTGCGGCCAGCCGTCCCGGTTCCGGCGCGGTCAGCACCACCATGAATTCGTCGCCGCCCATGCGCACCACGTTCTCCGCCGCACCCAGCGGGGCACGCAGGAAGGCGGCAAATTCGACCAGTACCGTGTCACCCCGCGCATGGCCCTGGGTGTCGTTGATCTGCTTGAAATGATCCAGATCGAACATCAGGCAGGCCCAGGGCTGGTCGATCAGTTCGTCCAGGCGTGGCAGGAAGCGGCGGTTGTAGCTCTGGGTGAGCGGGTCCTTGAAGGACATCTCGCGCAGTTGCTGTTCCTGCATCCGCAGCGCCGTCACGTCCTGCGCATGGCCCAGCACGTATGGGGGATTGGCCTCGCTGTCGAGCACGTTGTGATAGGCCCAGAAATGGCGGGTGCCATCGGCAGCAATCAGCTCGATGACGCCGGCATCGGTGTGGTTGACTGCGATGCGTCCCAGATACGCCTTGAAGGCGGCCCGTTTCTCCGGCGGCATCAGGTCGCACAGGCTGCGCCCGATCATGTAGCTCTCATCGAAGCCCAGCGACTGCACGGCCGCCGGGTTCACCGAGGTCAGCACGCCATCCAGCGTATGCGTGCAGATCAGGCCAAGGCTGTAGTGGAACAGCCGCCGGTAGCGGGTTTCGCTGGCCTCCAGGGCATCCAGCGCGGCACGTTCCTCGGTGATGTCCTGGATGGCGCCGACCAGTCGCGGTCGGCCATCGACCTGCTGCCGCCCTCCAACCACACGGGTCCAGATGGCCCGATCGTCGGCGGTGGTCATCGGCAACTGCACCTCCCACGACGTGCCTTCATCGATGCAGCGCTGCACCGCCGTGCGGATGATGTTGCGGCTGTCCTCGCGATAGAACGAGAGCGCGGTGTCGAGCGTCGGTTCGAAATTGCTGCGCACGCCGTGGATCTGCTTGGTCTCGCGGGTCCAGCGCACTTCGTTGCTGGCCAGGTCCATTTCCCAGCCACCGACCCGCGCCGCACGGTTGGTGCGTTCCAGGAAGTCCTCGCTGCGCTTCAGCTCACGATGCAGCGCCTTGGCCTGGCCGACCTGTGCCATCAGCGTGCTGCGCTGCTCCAGTACCTGGGTGGTGACCCGCGCCAGATGCACCATCAATTCGCGCTGCGAGGGAGACAGCACACCCGGCATCGGGTCGAGCAGGCACAGCGTTCCTATGCGCGCGCCGTGCGCCGAGCCCAGCGAGATGCCTGCGTAGTGACGGATGCGAGGGCCACCGGTGACCAGCGGATTGGTGGCGAAGCGCGGGTCCTGGCGCGCGTCCGGGATCTCGAACAGCGCGTCCTGCTGGATGGCATGCGTGCAGAACGAAATCTCGCGTGCAGTTTCGCTGACGCCTTCCAGCCCGATGTTGGCCTTGAACCACTGCCGCTCGTCGGCTACCACCGAGATCAGCCCCATGGTCATGCCGGTGGCGGCGCGGGCGGCGGCGACGATCGCATCAAAGACGGGCTCTGGCGGGGTGTCGAGCAGATGCAGGCGGTCGAGTTCAAGCAGTCGTTCGGCTTCGTCCATGGCGCTTTTCAGGGCAGGGTGGCGAGGGCGGCTTCGGCGGCTGTCGGGCACTACGCTAGTGCGTACCGCGTTATGTATCGCCACGACGGGGTGACGCCGACGTGACGCATCCCGGTCAGGGTTTGCGGGGCTCGCGCGAAGGGCGCACCGAAACGTGACGGTGGTCGCGGACATGCCAACGCCAAGGAAAGTCCACCGCACGGGTGATGCCGATACGCGGCCCGACCACGGGATCCTTGGGGGGAGGTACGCCATCGCTGGCAATGACGATGCCGTGGCTGCCGGTCACCAGGTCAGCGCCGTCGAAGCTGCGGTCCAGCCCGAAGGCCTGCGAGAGCTTGCCGGGGCCGCTGGCCAGATCATGGTCACGTCGGGCCGCCGGGCGCAGCTCGCGCATTCGTTCCAGCCCCGCCAGCGGCTCGGCGGCGCGCAGCAGAACGGCCACGCCCTCGCCGGTTTCACCGCAGACCACGTTGCTGCCCCAGTGCATGCCGTAGGTGAAGTAGACATACAGATGGCCGGCCTCACCGAACATGCTGGCGGTGCGTGGTGTCTGCCCGCGATAGGAGTGCGCGGCCGGATCGATGCTGCCGGCATAGGCCTCGACCTCGACGATGCGCGCCGCGCGACCATCGTCGCGAACCAGCAGCTTGTTGAGCAGCTCCGGCGCAACGTCGGTGGATGGGCGCTGGTAGAAGCGACGCGGAAGAATTTTCCAGTGATCGGGCAACCCATCCAGCACGGCTGAGGCTCACGTAGCAGAAGGAGCCTGCAGTGTGGCGGCCTCGCGGTGAAGCGGCCGGCACTACTGTTCGATCGGCCGGCAGGCGACGCAACGCACGCATCACGGGGCCTTCCGCCGTCAGCCGCAATGGTGGGGCGCATGGGCTGGGTAGTGCCGGCCGCTGGCCGGCAACCTCGTGACGCCGGGGTGCTGCAGATGCCGGCCAGCGGCCGGCACTACCGGTCGATCGGCCGGCAGGAGGCGCAACGCAGGCATCACGGGGCCTTCCGCCGTCAGCCGCAATGGTGGGGGCGCATGGGCCGGCATTACCCCATCACACGACCAATCGCATCGGCCAGCAGCGCCCGCACTCGCTCCGGCGGCAGGTCCGGGTCGCGCACGGCACGCATCGCCAGGCCTTCCACCAGCAGCCGCAGCAGCAGGGTGCGCCCGGCAATCTGCTCTTCGTCCACGATCCGGCCCTGATCGGCATCGCGCTGGCGCAGCCAGGCATGGATCGCGGCGCTGGTCTGCTTGTCATGGGTGCGCAGCACCCCGGCCAACACCGGGTCGCGATGCGCCTCGGCGTTGATCTCCGCATACAGCGCCACGCGGGCGATGGCATTGCCGTGGATCGGCAGCACTTCGCCGCGCGCCCATTGCTGGTAGCACGCGAGCAGCCCATCAACCAGATCGGGCGCCGCCGGCATCTCGCTGATCGAGGCCTGGTCGTGGCGCAGCTGGCGCTCGATCAGGGCCAGGATCAGGGCGCGCTTGTTGGCGAAATAGCGGTACATCAGCCCCTGGCTGATCTCGGCCTCGGCAGCGATATCGCCGATCGAGCCGGCATGGAAACCACGGGTGATGAAGCACTTCTGGGCGGCATCGAGGATGCGCCGGCGCTGGGCTTCGGCATGGGCGGCGGCTGGGGCGTCAGCGGGTGCGGCTACGGCGGTTTTCGGCGTCATTGCGTGAGGTCAGGGCGTCCAGAGGCGGGATAGTACGTCACAAAAGGTGTGAATGAACGGTCATTCATTTGTAATTCCCGCCTCCCAGACTGCGCCGGCCTTCTCCTTCCGCGAATGAGTCCGATGCGCCACGCCCTGTTGCACCGCCCGCTGCTCACCCTCGCCATTGCCGCCGCTCTGCCGGCGCTGGCCCATGCCGAAGACACGCCCAGCGCCGACGCTGCCACCTCCGCCGATGCCGCGCGCAGCGTGGTCGCCCTCGACCAGGTGATGGTGACTGCGCAGAAACGCGCCACCAACCTGCAGGAGACCCCGATCTCGGTATCGGTGGTCGATGCCGAAGCACTGAAGGACCGCAGCGCGATTTCGCTGGGCAGCCTGTCCGACGGCTCCATCCCATCGCTGCGGGTCACGCCGTTCGCCACCCGCAGTTCGGCGCTGAACATCGGCATCCGCGGCATCGGCGCCTCCGGCGACGCCAACCAGCCGGCCCGCGATGCGGGCGTCGGCATCTACGTCGATGGGGTGTTCATGGGCCGCGCACAGGGCCTGGGCAACATGCTCTACGACGTGGAGCGCATCGAAGTGTTGAAAGGCCCGCAGGGCACGCTGTTCGGCCGCAACACCGAAGGCGGCGCGGTGAGCATCGTGACGAAGGCGCCCACCGGTGAATTCGGCGGCAGCGTCAGCGCCGGCGTGTCCAACTTCAGCGGCTACAACAGTGCGCTGCACCTGGACCTGCCCAAGGTGGGCGATGTCAGTTTCAAGATCGACGCCGTGCAGGCCAAGCGCGGTGGCACCACCGACAACCCGATGCGCGGCGAGCGGGACTTCAACAGCTACGACAAGCGTGGCGCTCGCCTGAGTGCGCTGTGGCAGCCGAGCGATGATTTCTCGCTGCTGTACGCGTTCGACCGCTCCTACGACGCCACTACGCCGTACCACACCCAGGTGCTGGTGCCAGGCGCCTACCTCAGCCCGCTGCAGAATGCCGGCGCCAGCCTGGACCGCCGCGACAGCGCCATCCTCGGTGGACCGCAGGAAGACAACATCGGCCGCACCAGTGGCCATCTGTTGAACCTGTCGTGGGTGTTGAATGACAACCTGGAGCTGAAGTCGATCAGTTCCTACCGCGAACTCACCCAGGGCCAGTTCGACATGGGCCTGGTCGATGCGATTTCGGCCTATGGTGGCGCCGGCACGCCGTTCGGTCGTTACAGCCTGGCGCAGGTCTATCAGCACCAGTACAGCCAGGAGTTCCAGCTGATCGGCAACACCTCGCAGGTGCAGTTCCTCGGCGGTGCGTTCTACTACCACGAAACCGCCGGTGACAATGCGCAGACCCCGAACATGCTGGTGTGGGGGCCGGGCGGCAACAGCTATACGGTGAACCCGGCGACCAATCCGCTGGATCTTTCCCGCGTGCGCATCGACCGCGCCAGCAAGGCATGGACCGACAGCCTGGGTGTGTTCGGCCAGGCCACGTGGACGCCGGAAGCACTGCAGCGCCTGCACCTGACTGCCGGCGGCCGCTACACCCGCGATGACAAGAAGGGCAGCCTGTACATCGTCAACGGCGCGGCGACGAATCTCGCCTTCAAGGACCGCTGGAGCCGCTTCGACCCGATGGTCAATATCGCCTACGACCTCGGCGAGCACGCGATGGTCTATGCCAGGTACAGCACCGGCTTCAAGGCCGGCGGTGCCAATTCGCGCTCGACCAACTACACCGCGTTCGGTCCGGAAGAAGTGACGGCCTATGAACTGGGCTTCAAATCGCAGTTCTGGGACAACCGCGCCCGCCTGAACCTGGCCGTGTTCGATTCGACCATCGCGCACAAGCAGATGGATTTCTCGCTGCCGTTCGATCCGAACAGCGGCGAAACCCGCACCACCATGGTCACGACCAACGCATTGAGCGATGGCAAGTCGCGTGGCGCGGAGCTGGAGTTCAACGTGATGCCAATCGACAACCTCACCCTCGGCCTCAACTACGCCTACACGAAGATCGATGCGCAGACCGCGACGGACCCGTTCGGCGCAGGGGTGCAGGTGACCGTGCAGCCGCTGCTGGCACCGAAGAACGCGGGCAGCCTGTCGGTCGACTATCTGGTGCCATTCGCCAACTTTTCGGCGCTGAAATTCCATGTGGACGGCAACTGGTCCGATGGCTACTACACCAGCGAGTACGACCAGATGCTGACTGACAGCTCGTTCGTGGTGAATGCACGGGTGGCGCTGGTGGACGTTCCGGTCAACAGCACCGGCACCACGATGTCGTTCTCGCTGTGGGCGCGCAACCTGCTGGATGAGCAGCACCTGTTCTACAAGCTCAACAGCCCGGCGTTGGGCCAGACCGGCATCTTCAACGATCCGCGCACCTTCGGCCTGGATGTGGCTGTCAACTTCTGATTTGAACGGAGAACCCCATGAAGCACCGCTCTACCGAACTTGCCCTGGCCCTGATGCTCAGCCTGCCGCTGGCCGTGACCGCTGTTGCGGCCGATGCACCGCAGGCCGTCTCCGCGAAGCCGACGGCCGTAGCCAACGTGAAGCCGGTCGCTGCCGACGCGCAGCGCGTGATCCCGCTGCAGGGGGCCTGGAACGTGCGCTCCTTCGCCGGCCTGCAGGGTCGCCACGGTCCGATTCCGGCCGATGCGTTCGTGCGCACCGCCGACCTCGGCCGCCTCACCGATGCCGACCGTGATGCCCTGGCCGCTGCAGGCGTGAAGCTGGACATCGACCTGCGCACCGCCGATGAGGAAGCGCAGTCGCCGGATCTGCTGGCCGGGGATGATCGCTTCGCCTACCAGCGCATCTCGCTGATGGGTACCGAGAAGATGGACCTGCAGAAGATGATGAGCAGCTTCCCCGATTCGCTCGGCGAAGCCTATGTGCAGTGGCTGGGCCACAGCCAGCCGCAGTTCAAGCAGGTGTTCCAGCGCATCGCCGCGCAGCAGGATGGCGCCGTGCTGTTCCATTGCACGGCCGGCAAGGACCGCACCGGCATCATCGCCGGCCTGCTGCTGGACCTGGCGGGCGTGCCGAAGGCCGAGATCGTGCACAACTACGCGATCTCCGCGCACTACCTGGAAGGGCAGCCGAAGGACAGTGCGATGAACGCGCAGATCATGGCGCTGATCAAGCAGAACCCCGAGATCGCCCGCAAGATGGCCGGCATGTCCGGTACCGCACCGGACAACATGGAACAGTTCCTGGCGACACTGCACAGCCAGTACGGTGGTGCCGAGGGTTACCTGAAATCGATCGGCGTCAGCGAACAGGAGATCCAGCAGCTGAAGGTGCGGCTGGGGCAGGCAGGCTGAGGGTAGTGCCGGCCGCTGGCCGGCTTCCCTTTGACGTCCAGAGACCGCGGGTAATGCCGGCGAGCGGCCGGCACTACCCGCAGCCAGGCATGGCCTGGCGTTACGGGTCGGGCTTCACCCTGACCACCCGTTTCCGGTACTCGTACACATTGTCACCGCGGATACGCTTTTCCTCGGTACCGGTGACCCGGCCTACCTGCTGGTCCGAGCCGGTGACCGGCTTGGCCTCGATCTCGGTCTCGTGCTCGAAGGAGTGCGATTTGTCGGTGTTGCGGTAATAGCGGTACAGCGCCCAGTACAGCGCGGTTGCGCCGGCCGGACCTGCCGCCAACAGCCAGAGGCCACTGTCGTCGCTCATGTCGATGCCACCAGGAAGGCAATTGCGAGGGCTTCAATGACGGTGCCGGTGACCAGGGCCGCCAGCAGCATCTTCCATTGCTGCACGGGCACGCTGCCCATGGTTTCGCCGGTACGGCCGTTCACCGCGATGTAGTGCAGCATGCCGCCGTTCTTGCCGGGCTGGTGGTACGAATACAACCACACCGGCAGGTACATCGACACCCAGCGGGTGCCATGCACCTCCAGCTGTTCCTGTTCCCAGCGCACGCCACGGTTGTAGCGCTTCACCGAACCTTCCACCTGCGAGCGGGCGATCGACAGCAGCTGGTCTTCCAGCCGCGGCCGCAGCTTCTCCACGTCCAGGTTGCGCTTCTCAGAGGTGAAGCCGGCCAGGTACGAAGCGTTCCACTTCACCGCGTTCTTGGTATCGAACGGCAGGATGGTGTTGATGATGTTGTTGGTGTTGGCACGGGTATCGAGATTCCCGCGCTCGGCCGAGGATTCCAGCGGCAGGTCATCGACGGTGAAGTCCACCTGGCGTTCGATCTGGTAGACATCGGCGTCGTAGAGCGTGCGCTTGTTCTTCTCGCTGCCGACGGTGTACTCGCGCGTCTTGATCTCGCCCTTGCCGGCCACCGCCGCGCTGACATTGCTGTCGACGATCATGTAGGGCAGGAACACACCCACCACGTTTTCCGGGGTGAACTGGTCCTTGAACGCCTTCAGTGCGAACATGCGGCGCTTGTCGACGAACTGACGGATGCGCGCAACCGCATCGTCCTTCCTGATATGGAAGGGCAGCACCGCATCGGGCACCGCGCCGTTGGCGATCTGCTCGTTGACGCCGAATACATGGCGGCACCAGTGGCAACGTGCCGTCATCGTACTCTCGGTATTGACCGTCACCTCGGCGCCGCAGCCCGTGCATTTGAATGTCACCAGCGCCGAGGTGTCGGCGTCGATGTCGCGTGCGCCGGAAGCGATGACCGTGCCGCGCAGCTGGTCGATGGCCTCGCCCAGCCCGAATTCCTCCTCGACGCGTGCGCCATGCCATTCGTGACGGCAATACAGGCAGACCAGGATGTCGGTGCCGGCCTTGGGACGGATGTCGGTGGCGCCGCACTTCGGGCAGCGGTTGAGGCCGTCCTTCAGCTCGCTGGCCGACGTATCGATGGCC
>Ga0153948_1000882_pt1 | contig 16078 bp, 12 predicted proteins | sample TSNJ032MetaG_FD_104696 | JGI IMG/M metagenome (GOLD analysis project Ga0153948, IMG submission 104696) | Attine ant fungus gardens microbial communities from New Jersey, USA - TSNJ032 MetaG | ecosystem: Host-associated > Fungi > Mycelium > Unclassified | place: USA: New Jersey, Wharton State...
AAACTGTAAGCAAATAAACATCATTGCCGGATGTGTGCAGTGAAACGCCTATCCGGCAATATTTGAACAATGGTGGTGATCCAATGGCAAAATACATGGGAAAACGTCTCTTATCCTCACTGCTCACGCTTTTACTTGTGTCGATCATCATCTTTTCTTTGGTTCACTTAATACCCGGAGATCCGGCTGCGATTATTCTTGGACCGGACGCAACGGTGCAAAGCCTTGAAAAGGTGCGGGCACAAATGGGCTTCGACAAGCCTATAGTCAAACAGTACATGGACTGGATAACGGGAGCGTTACGGGGAGACCTGGGGGTCTCTTACTACAACAATGCGCCGGTGACGCCGGAAATCATACGCCGACTGGCGCCATCGCTGACTATTGCGGTCATCGCTCAGCTCGTTGCCATTCTCATATCGATACCTTTAGGAGTGGTATCCGCAAAAAATAAGGGGTGCAAAAGTGACTATGCAATTTCAGTGTTTACGTTGCTCGGTGTTTCGGTACCGAACTTCCTGCTCAGCCTGTTTCTGGTTTTAATACTCGGAGTGGGGCTGAAAGTATTGCCGGTGTCAGGGTATGGCAGCTTGAGCAACGGTCTTTGGGGCTATTTTAAATACCTAGTTATGCCTATCATCGCCCTAAGCCTCGCCCAGGCAGGGCTTTTAACCCGTATGACAAAGAGCACCATGAGCGATATCATCAACACTGATTTCATGAAGGCAGCCAAGGCCAAAGGGCTTAGTGAGCGCAATAGATTGTACAAACACGCGCTGCGCAATACCCTTAGCCCCATTCTCACCATTGTGGGCCAAACCTTTGGCAGTCTGATTGCAGGAACAGCGATCATTGAAATCATCTTCAATATTCCGGGAATCGGACAATTGATAGTCACGTCTATCACTAAACGTGACTATGCACAGTTACAGGGCATTATTCTGACTGTCAGCGTCATTTATATTTCCATCAACCTCATCGTTGATCTGCTATACGGTGTGGTAGATCCAAGAATTAAGTTGACAGGTAAAAAGGAAGGGAGCTAGTGGTTGGACAATGAATGGGAATACATCACATGAAGTGGCCTCCCTTGATAAAGCTGGAATCCGAGAGCATCGTAGAATTATGCTGAAAAGCTTTTTACGTAACAAACTTGCCTTAACCGGCTTGATCATACTAATGGCGCTGACTCTTCTGGCAATATTTGCACCTTCTATTACACCCGTGGATCCATATGAAATGGAGGTTGCTAATCGATTACAGCCGCCTAGCAGAGAACACATCTTCGGTACTGATGCATTTGGCCGGGATGTGTTTACTAGAACCATCTATGGTTTGCGTATTTCGTTGACCGTGGGAATCCTGACCGCCTTGTTCACCATGGTGGCAGGGATGATAATCGGACTTCTCGCCGCCTATTTTGATTTTCTGGACAATGTACTGATGCGTCTTACGGAAGCCATGATGTCTATCCCTACAACTCTTCTTGCCATTGCGCTGATGACATTGTTAGGCGCAACAACAGGAAACGTAGTATTGAGCATGGCAATTGTATCGACTCCAGGCGTAGCGCGTTTGGCGAGGTCGACAGCGCTTTCGGTAAAGCAGGCGTTATACATAGAAGCGGTCAAGTCCCAAGGCGCAAGTTGGGCGCGAATATTGTTTAAGCATATCGCCCCAAATATTCTGTCGCCGATAATTGTACAAACTACTTTCATATTTGCAACTGCAATCATTACTGAGGCTTCCTTGAGTTTTATCGGCGTTGGCGTGCCGCCGCCAATCCCTAGTCTGGGGAATATCTTGTATGAAGGCAAAGCAGTGATTTATGATTCGTGGTGGATGGTGACTTTCCCCGGGATTTTTATGATTCTAAGCGTTTTAGCCATTAATATTCTGGGAGATGGGATACGGGATTTGTTAGACCCGCTGTCCAATCGTTAGGAGGCATTCACATGAGCGAAAATCAAAACGTGCTTTTAAAAATCGACGACCTGCAAACAACGTTTAATACGGTGCGCGGTTCCATTACAGCCATAAACGGAGTTTCGTTTAAAGTGCGAAAAGGAGAGGTGCTTGGTCTAGTCGGAGAATCAGGGTGCGGAAAAAGTGTGACGGCGCAGTCCATCATGCGGCTATATGACGAAAAGAAATTGGTAAGTTACAAAGGAAGCATCCAATTTGACGGAAAAAATATACTGAAACTCACACCGGAAGAGATGGAAAAGCTGCGGGGCAGCGAAATCGCTATGGTTTTTCAAGATTCGCTCAGCTCGTTGGATCCATTGTTCACCGTTGGCGATCAAATCGCGGAAACGCTGATCTCCCATAAAAAGATAGACAGGAAGCAAGCGTGGAAACGCGCCCTGAAGCTGCTGGAATTGACGGGCATCCCGGCGCCGGAGCAGCGTATCAAAGCATATCCCCACGAGCTTTCAGGAGGAATGCGTCAACGCGTGATGATAGCCATGGCGCTTTCCTGCGATCCTAAACTGCTGATAGCGGATGAGCCGACAACAGCTCTTGATGTTACTATACAGGCACAGATTATGGATTTGATCGTAGACCTAAACCATAGTCTGGGTATGAGCGTGATACTGATTACTCACGATTTGGGTGTCGTTGCCACAGTATGCCAGAGGGTCATCATCATGTATCTTGGTGAGGTGGTAGAAGAGGGTTTGGTTTCGGACATCTTCAATAATCCGTTGCACCCCTATACAAAAGGGCTGATTAAATCAATTCCAACCTTTGCTACGCCAAAAAATGAACCTCTATATATGATACGAGGTTCTGTTCCCGTGCTCAACGAGGTAAAGACCGGTTGTCGGTTTTGCAATCGATGTGAACAAGCGAGAGATCAATGCAAAATAGAGACTCCTGTGCCGGTGCAAGTGAACGGTACACAGACGGTTCGTTGCTGGAACTACAAGAATAAGCAGATTTTACATAAAAGAGGGTGAATGTAGGTATGGAGAGTTCAAGTAAAAATACTTCGGCGATGGGATCCCGCAATGTCATCCTGGAAATCGACAGCTTGAAAAAATACTTTGCCACCCAAAAGCTTTTTGCGAGATCAAGGAAATCGGTTAAGGCGGTAGACAATGTCACGTTCCATGTTTATGAGAACGAAACCTATAGTCTCGTTGGTGAGACAGGCTGCGGTAAAAGCACTTTGGGAAGAACTATACTGCAGTTAGTCCCCCCAACTTCGGGACGCATTATTTATCGCGGTGAAGATGTCACAAACGCCAAATTTATGATGCGGACGCTGCGCAAAGATATGCAAATGATTTTTCAGGATCCCTATTCCGCGCTCAATCCTAGAATGACCATTGGGCAGATATTGGAAGAACCGATGAAGATTTACAAATTGTTTGATTCGGCGCAAGCGCGACGGAAAAAATGCCTGGAAATGCTGGAAAAGGTAGGCATGCAAGCCAATCATTATTATCGCTATCCGCATGAATTTTCCGGCGGGCAGCGGCAGCGGATAGTCATCGCAAGGGCTTTGATCCTGGAGCCTAAGGTCATTGTTTGTGATGAGCCGGTCTCCGCGCTTGATGTATCTATTCAGTCGCAGATATTGAATCTGCTGACAGAAATCAAACATGATGTTGGGATCACGTACATCTTCATCTCTCATGACATGAGTGTGGTGCGCTATGTTTCAGATCGCATAGGCGTTATGTACCTCGGACACATTGTCGAAGAGGCGCCCGCAGACGATCTCTTTAAGACGCCATATCATCCATATACACAGGCGTTATTGTCGGCCGTGCCCGTAATTGAGCCAAATGCGCGCAAGGAGCGTATAGTGTTAAAAGGTGAGATGCCATCGCCCATCAATCCGCCTAGTGGCTGCCCATTTCACAATCGGTGCCCGAATACCACGGATATTTGCAGTCGGCAGTTTCCTATACGCAAAGAAAATGATTCGGATCATTATGTATACTGCCACCATGCATAGCCTAGTGTTGCTCAGTCATGGTTTTGCGTGCGGTAGGTTCGGAAGAAAAAATACAATAAGGAGTATCTGGGCATGCCTATAATGGTGTTAGGAAATCTGGCAATAAAAACATGCCTCATGATTGCATTGGGCTATTTACTGCGGAAAACAGAAGTCATATCGGATGAGCTTTGCTCAGGGCTTTCGAAGCTTTTGATGAATGTGATTCTCCCTGCATGCATCTTATCATCTGCAAGCAGCACGCCTTCAAAGGAGCTTGGCCATAGCTTGATACAAGCGGCAATCATCGTAGCTGTGTATTATATCATATCCCTTTGCACATCCTGGCTCATCAGCAGAAAATTATCGCTTTCAAACGAAGGTAAACATATATTTGTTACTTTAAGTGTATTTGCTAATATAGGTTTTATCGGATTTCCGCTGATGAAGGAACTGTTTGGAGATATTGGAACACTATATGCGGTTATATATAATCTTGTTAATCAAATTTTTTTATTCACCATTGGAATCGGTTTGTTGAGTAATAACAAAAATAATTTGATAAAATCTCTTACCACAGATCCGTCAACAATCGCATCCATTCTAGCGTTGATTATTTTTTTATCACCGATGTACATTCCTGATGTGATTCAAGAAACCTTTTGCGCTGTCGGAGATATGGTTGTTCCCATATCAATGATGATTATCGGCTGTGATTTAGCCAACATGAAATTTTTCGAAGTAATCAAAGACCCCTATTGCTATTTGACATCCTTTGTTCGTCTGATAGCATATCCCCTTGCGATGCTTGTTATACTGAGGCAGCTAAATGTTGATTCAGTATTAACGATGAGCATGGTAGTTATGACTGCGTTGCCTTGCGGATCGCTAAATGCCATAATGGCCAAACAATATAATTGTGAGCCGGAATATGCGGCGAGGTCCGTCATTCAGAGCATGATATTGATGGTCGGAACCATCCCGGCTATCATCTATATCCTTGGATTGGCCAATGGATAAACAGATTTAGGAGGTGTAAGAACAATGGAGACTATGAGACTAGTTGAAGAGCAATACGCAGAGATGTTGGAGACAATGGCAGTGTTGACGAAAATTGATCGTGGAAGCAAGCATGTGACAGGCATTGAAAAAACTACAACCTATCTTACCACATTACTTAAGCCTCTTGGATGCGAAGTCATTGTACACCCTGACAGCGTATACGGGCCTACTTTGGTAGCGCGAAAGTCAGGAAGCGGAAAAGGTCGAATTATTTTTTACGCGCATATGGACACCGTATGGCCTGAAGGTGAATGCGAGAGACGCCCCTTTCATATTGAGGGGGATTACGCCTATGGCCCTGGCGTCAGTGACTGTACTCACGGTATCGTTGCGCAAATCTATATGCTGAAAACTCTGATTCAAATGGAATTTGATAATTATGGTGAGATTGTTCTATTATTCAATCCGGATGAGGAAATCACCTCTCCCTCTTCCACACAATGGATTAAAAAATACTCGGAGGACAAGGATGTCGCATTTTGCATGGAGGGTCCTGACCATGCTGACGAATATGTAACCAGCCGCAGCGGTTCAATCTATTATGAAATCAAGGTGACCGGCATCAAAGCACATGCGGGGGTAGAACCTGAAAAGGGACGAAATGCTATTGCTGAATTGTGCTATAAGCTCAATTTAATTCAACAGTTAAAAATTCCCAATGCCGTTATTAATCTATCTTTTATAAATGGCGGAAGCGGTATGTGCATCGTCGCTGATGAGGCATCCGCCATATTCCGTTACCGCATCAACTCCCTCGACGTGATTCCGGAGTTGAATCGGGTCGTAGAGGACACAATAACCTACAATCAGTTGATAGAAGGTACCAGTACAACTCTGACACATTTGGAGAACAATGGCTTTTTGCCGTTGGTCAAAAATCCGGAGACCGATAAATTCTCCAAATTAGTTGATGCAGTCAGCGCAGACATGAGCATGCCACTAAAGGAATCCCACTGTGGCGGCGGGGCGGACGCTGTTTCCAGTTCCCTTGTCGGAATCCCTACTCTGGACGGTTTGGCGCCAGTGACGTATGGCTGCCATACTATTGATGAAAGGCTGGATTTGCGCACGCTGGTACCGCGAATCAGCTTATTGGTCGAGCTGGTTAAAAGGATATGTACAGACGATAAATTTAGGCGCACTTAACATCGCGGTCAAGATAGATATCGTCAGTATCTTGAAAATGTCTTTACGTGGAGCTCGTTGATGACATAAAGACATTGGTGATGTTCCCGTACCTGACAAGGTTCAGCTATAACCGTGTTGCCCGCTGGTAGCGGATTGCAAAAGCTCCAGCAAAGAAGGAACTCACTCCCCCTAATATCTCGCACCTTACACAAGCAATCACGGAAGGGCACAGACTAAAGCTGCTTAAGCTCTAAACTTTACCTATCCGAGAAGAATTTACGCGTAACGTGCCATGTGTCCTCTCTTCTCCCTTTCTTCTCGGATAACAAATCTTCTGGGATAATCAAGCAACCAATGCATTGATTCAACTGACCATTCCAAACGTGCATGCTTAAGTAACTGCTCGGCAGACAGTTTGCGGCTTGAGATGTAATAATGCCATTCGTTTGTCGTTTCTTTTTTATCTGCGATACTGCCCGTTATGTGCGAAAGAGGATAAAACCGTATACGGCGAGCAGTATTGGCACAGGAGCCACCAGCTGCAAGGATCTCGTTATTGCGTAAAACATGCTGTTCGACTTATTGATTCCAGCATATCTGTTAAGCATACTGCAACCCATTTCTGTCCCGCGTCAAATGAAATTTTGATGGATTATGCCGATGACAATCATGATAACCTTTTGAAACATAAAAATAAATTTCTTAAAATTGGGCAGGAAAGCGAGTGGCTGCTGAATAACGGCTTAGATATCGAGTGGCAGGTTAATGGACGTGGCAAATATTGTCGAGTCCTTCGTGAAAACGGATTGGCCTCTGTTAAGGGCGCTTGCGACTACGAGGCGCTTGATTCGGCGTTTAGCGCTTTTTGGGGCAAGGAGTTTTTGGACATATTATTTCAGGACTCATCAAGTTTCAATGGATGGCTTTATCAAATCCAAGAAGTGAAAATGCGTTCATTTGGCCCGCTGCACCATATTCTTTTAATGTGCTTTTTAAAAGGCAGCATCAAGGCTTTTGTTGAAAGCGAACCTTCTGAGAATCCATTTGCAAACAGGTTGTTTTTTTGTGAGAACCCCGTTTGTCCCCACTATCACACTGGCGAAATCTTAAATATTGAAATACGATACTATGGCGGTGGAGCGAAAGGTGTTTTTTATTGCGCTTTTTGCGGTATGAGGTATACGGTCAATTTGTCATCGCGAAACCCTAATGGAACTCTAACCATAATAGATTACGGGGATTTATGGATAAACGAGCTGCACAGATGTGTTCGTGAGAAAATGTCGCTCTCCGAAACAGCAAAAGTATTCAAATGCTCCAAATATGCTATTTCCTATCGGAAGAAAAAGCATGGCCTTGTAAAGCCGATGCCTTATGATTCTCAACTTGATGCGGCTGAACATTACAAGACGCAGATTCTAGAGCTATGTAAAAAACATGGCGAAGTGAGCCTCGCATCTCTAAGAGAGCAAATACCCAACGCATATAGTTACTTAGTTAGACATGATCATGAATGGCTGCGAAAGCACATCGTTTACAAAAAAGACCATGACCATGAGCACGACTTGCGGTTATTGAGCATTGTCCAAAATGCTGTCGATAAAATTAAAACTGACGGCGATTCGGAACGGCGCATAACAATAGGATATATCGCTGAAATAGCCGAGATCAAAAGTGACAGTTTGAAATGCTTAAAGAGGAAACCTAATACACAGGCCTTTATTGAAAGCGTAATCGAATGTAAGGAGGATTGGATTCGTCGGCGAATTATCTCAGTTTTTCAAAATATGGTAGTGGACGGCGTTCCCTTTTTTACCGCCACTTTAAAGCGCTATATGCGTGCCCATCCTTATACATATCTTAAGTATCAAGAACTCATCGACGGAGTGATAAAGGAATTCTCCTAACCGACTGCTTATTGGGAGACGTTTTTTTGTCAGTAATACGAATTTGTGTACAACTATTTTGTAATTATTCATGAAATAAGTGTACAACTATTTCGTTAATGCACAGTAGGCGGTGTAGCTGTACATAAAAGTTTTATACTTTTGGTGTATAGTTGTATAAAAGACATTAAAGCTTTATAAAAGCCGTTGGACGAGGATTCATACAATATAAATTTATAAAAGCCTCGTGTTTCAGACAATAATGTTTTATAATTCAGCTCCTCTGTACATTCACAAAAGGTATTATGCGCTGTTGCACAGTCGTTAAAATCTGTTGCCAACTCCGAGCCGTTCGTTTTGAGCGGCTTTTTGCTGTTTTTATAAAACTAAAATGCCCAAAACAGCTGAATTATTATGAAGCTTTAATGTTCGTCTACAGGCGGTGTATACTGACAGTAAAGTCACAGCAGAAATAATATCAAAAAGAACTTGACGCATAGTGCAACGTATTGTACAATCTCAGTGAAAGTTATTTCATTATACAGTGAAATACATTTCATTGGCAAGCGGTAAATTACCGCACTTATTAATTTTGTTTGAGGTGAGTACATATGGCCTTTGCAGATAAACTGAAAGCGGCGCGAATGCAAGCTGGGTTGTCGCAAGATAAATTATCCGCCGAGTTAGGCATTTCTAAGAGGACGATTGCAAATTACGAAGGCGGTCAAACCCTGCCTCCGAGTGATAAACTACCGATAATCGCAAAATATTTTGGCGTCACTATTGAAAGTTTAATTACCGAGGATGAAGAATTTGTTGCCACTGCCTATGAGCAAGGCGGGAGTAAAAGCGGGCGGGAAGCCAAAGCGTTAGTAAACGAGGTCAGCGGTTTATTCGCAGGCGGCAAGTTGTCTGAAGAAGATATGGACGCAGCTATGCGTGCAATACAGAACGCTTACTGGATAGCCAAAGAAGAAAGCAAGCGGAAATATACGCCGAAAAAACACCGTGTCGCGGCGCACGAAGAATAAATGTTTATTTTGTTATTAAGTTTTAATCATGTGGTGCGGAGATTATATGAGCGAGAATAACGAAAACAAAAAATATGAATCATTCAAGATCCCTGACCGGCGACAGGTACAAGGCGACGGGGCTATGGAGTCGTTGCCTGGGCCTAAAACCGCTGACCCCATTTCTCTTGATGAGGGTTTATTTTATGAAATAGAATACGATTCTTGCCCTATACCGGGCGTCGGTAAATTTGTTTTGAAACCACAAAAAATTGAAGAGCCTGAAAAGGATGAAATCCGGAATCTCTTTACTCAGATGAGAGATATTGCAAGATCGCACCGTTCTACTTATAATTATTCAAAATTCTTTGACAGGCGGGTTCAACACGATAACGCGACAATCTTTTATAAGCAAGGTATGTTTATGAAAGATTTTACAGATAATTATTCGGGCAATACACAGTTTTCTCAATATTTTCCATATTATCAAATGATGGGATACGAGCAGCTGCGGACATACTTTACCTGGCGCACAGAAGTCAGAAAAGGGAATGTCACCGATACATCCTTGTCCTACGCCTTTCTTTATATTTATGAGTTGCTGGGAAATATCGGGGTAAACGACCCACAGGACGGTCTCGACAAGCTGATATCTTTCTGGAAGGCTTTCAGCGTTCATAATAAGACCATCGACAAGTATGTACTCAGGTGGCTGAAAGATTATCACATTTATTACGAACTACCACAGTCATTCAAGGAATTCGTGTATAAAAACAATCTTACCGAACATTACCCGAGAATAGCGGACACCAATGACAATTTCGATTTATTCTGCACAATTTCTAAATACGATATTAAAAAATCTACTTTTTTCACCGATGACAGAGCAAAGCTGATCACGGATTGTTTTTATTTCGTGTCGGACAAGCTCAGACAAGTGTTTATAGATAACGGCATCCATTTTGATGAATCCATTTTTCAGCCCACAAAAAAAATGTCTGTTTGGACTCCGTTTAAGGATGCGCTTTTTTATCAGTGGATGAAGCAACCGGATAGACGAATTGTTCTTTCTGAAAATGAAATTTATATTTGCAGCCAAAACAAGTGGGAATTTAACACGGTCATCACGACTGAAGCCGGAAGACAGTTAATCGGTTATATCATGAAGCAGATGGAAGTTGATTTGCGAAAAGCTACAAAATATAATTATAAACTCTCTGCTAATATCAGTACGGTCGCTCATGCAGTGGTCGGTAAATTGACTGAAGTGGGATTATCCCTTGAGAATATCATAACGGTTGCAGTCATGGAATTCTACCGGGAAGCGACAAAGACAGTCGTTAAGGTAGACCATGGAGTGCTGTCGATTATCAGACAGGAGGCGCTTTCAACTCAGGAAAAATTAATCGTACCGGAGCAGGACGAACAGACAGTGCCTGTTCCAATACCTTTAAATTTATCTTTAACGGCGCTGCGGGATATGGCTGAAATACCAACCCTTGATCATGAGCCTGTGTCCGATATTTGGGAGAGTTTCAAGGACGCATTGACTGAAACTGAGATGAAGGCTCTTTCTGTTGTATTGCATGGCGAAAAAGATATAAAGGAATTCGCTGACAATTACGACATCATGCTGGAAGTCTTGATTGACGGGATCAATGAGAAGGCAATGGATTATATCGGCGATAACCTTATGGATGAAGAATTTGTTATGTACGATGACTATAAAGAACAAGTAAAGGAATTGATAGGATGAGCATGGCAAGTCAAGTGCCGAACAGGATAGCGAATATTTTGATAAACGCTTTGAAGGGCGGTGTCGTGCCGCGTGTGGGGCTCGAATACATCACGGTAGGCCGGACCCAGGAGATCGCTGCGATATTGCGTGACATTGAGATGATAGAAGACGGCAGCGCTTCTTTCCGCTTCATTGTAGGAAAATACGGAAGCGGCAAGAGCTTTTTGCTCCAAACCATTCGGAACTACGCCACGGCGAAAGGTTTTGTAGTGGTGGATGCCGACCTTTCGCCCGAGCGCCGTTTCGCCGGTACAAAGGGTCAAGGACTGGCAACATATAAGGAGCTGATCCGGAATCTATCCACTAAATCAAAACCCGATGGCGGAGCTTTGCCGTTGATACTTGAGAAGTGGATTTCCGGCATTCAAGCGGTGGTTAAAGCGGGTTCCAATACGAGCGGCGATGAATTCGACGATCTGGTTGAAAGACAAATCTACACAGTCGCAAGTTCCCTTGAGGGAATGGTCAACGGATTTGAATTTGCCAAGGCTGTGGTCACTTACTGGAAAGCATATAGGCAGGACGACGGGTTGATGAAATCCAATGTATTAAAGTGGTTCCGGGGAGAATATCCGTCCCGGAAAGAAGCTAAAGAAGATTTAGGAATTAATTTCATTGTCACTGATGAGACCTGGTATGATTTTTTGAAAATATTTGCCGCGTTCCTTGTTGGCGCGGGGTATAAAGGGTTGCTTGTTGTCATTGACGAACTGGTCAATATCTTTAAAATCCCGAATTCCATCACCAGGGCGAACAACTATGAAAAAATCCTCACCATGTACAACGATGTGCTGCAAGGTAAGGCAAGTCATATCGGATTTCTGATGGGCGGTACACCGCAGTGCATTGAGGACAAATATAAGGGCGTCTTCAGCTATGAGGCATTACGTTCCCGACTGGCTGAAGGGCATTTCGCCACCGACGACATCAAGGATCTCTCAGCTCCTATCATCAGGCTTCGGATGCTTTCGCAGGAGGAGATGTATATCCTTGTGGAGAAGCTGCTCCACATTCATGCCCAGTTATATAATTACACTCCATCATTATCGCATGACGAGTTGGTTTACTTTCTTACCGTGGAGTATAACCGTGTCGGCGCTGAGACACACATCACCCCACGTGAGATCATCCGCGATTTTATTGAACTGGTCAACATCCTGCATCAGAATCCACAAAAGAGTGTTTCGGAAATTTTAGGCGGCAACAGCTTTGAGATGGCAAAGGGCGGTCTCTCCGATGAAGACCTACACAGCGAATTCCAAGAATTTGAGGTGTAAGGATTATGGATGTATTTAACAGGCTCGCTCCTTTTATTCAAGATTTTATTTATCAAAACAAATGGGAAGAATTGCGTGGTAATCAGGTGGCTGCCTGCGAGGTTATCTTCGACAGCGACGATAATCTGCTCCTTTCTTCCGGCACAGCTTCCGGTAAGACAGAAGCGGCTTTTCTGCCGGTCCTTACAGAGCTTTATGATAAACCGTCAAGCTCGGTCGGCGTTATGTATATTTCGCCTTTGAAGGCGTTAATTAATGACCAATTCAAGCGGTTGGAGCAGATGCTTTTGGATTCTAATATCCCCGTTACAAAATGGCACGGAGACGCGTCACAAACTCAGAAGAATAAACTCATTAAAAACCCGGAGGGACTGCTGCAAATCACGCCGGAATCACTGGAGAGCCTGATAACCAATAAACGAGGCGCCTGTCTTTCAATGTTCTCCGATTTGCGGTTTGTTATCATTGATGAGGTTCATTATTTCATGCGTGATATCCGGGGCTTACAGTTATTATGTGTTCTTGAACGTTTAAAACAATTGACCGGCGTTAATCCACGGAGAATCGGTTTGTCGGCTACTCTGGGAGATGTTTCGTTGGCTAAGAATTGGTTGAACACCGGTACTGGCAGGGAATGCGCCGCACCTATTACCGAGGAAGGCAAAAAGAAAATCAGGCTGCACATCGAACGCTTTGTAAACTATGCCGAAGAACGGGATCTGGTTGAAAAAGATAGTAGCGGGAATGTTGTCAGCGTCAACTCCGGCGATATTGGCGACCGCGAACATTATGAATATCTCTTCAAGCAGACGTTAGACAAAAAGACTATCATCTTTACCAACAGCCGGGAAGAAACAGAATTTGTTTTGGCTCATTTACGCGAAATAGCCTTAAAGAATAAAGCTCCTGATGTTTATCGGGTTCATCACGGCAATGTTTCAGCTCTGTTGCGAGAAAATACAGAGGACGAAATGAAATCCGCTGACGAAAAGATTGTAACCGGCGCCACCGTTACACTGGAGCTTGGTATCGACATCGGTTCTCTTGATCAGGCTGTGCAAGTAGGCGCACCGCTTAATGTATCCAGTTTTGCTCAACGATTGGGACGATGCGGCCGCCGGGGTCAGATCCCTCAACTTCTTTTTACTTTTGTAGAGAGCATCAGGATTAATTCCGCCGACATTCTCGGCCCGATCAACTGGGAGTTTATAAGGACTATTGGTATTATTGAGCTCTATCTTAAAGACCACTGGATGGAACCGATACCGCCGCAAAAGTACGCATATAATCTTCTGTATCATCAAACGATGAGCTGCCTGAAAAGCAATGGTGAAATGTCTCCAGCAGGTCTTGCCCAAGCAATCCTTTCGCTAGGCGCATTCAAAAACATACCGCAAAATGATTATAAACTGTTGCTCTCTCACATGATCAACATAGACCAGCTTCAGCGTACCGAGCATGGCGGGTTGATCATCGGCCGAGAGGGAGAAAAAATCGTAAATAGCCATAAATTCCTGACAGTTTTCCTCTCGCCGGAATATTTACTTGTAAAAGACGAAAACCGCACCATCGGCACGGTTGATAAAGTATACCCTGTCGGCGTCCGTTTTGCTCTGGCGGGAATGACTTGGGAGACAGTTGATGTCAATGAAAAATCGAAGGTTATCTTTGTGAAGCGTGTTCCGGGTATATCAGTCGTTGATTGGAATGTGGATTTTAACGCCGAACTCCACACTGTTCTTGTTCGTAAGGTCCGCAGTGTATTAAAAGAAAATGACGCGTATCCTTATTTAAGTATCCGCTGCAAGGAACGATTAGCCGAAATCCAGTACATTGCCCGAAACAGCGGCATATTGGATAACCTCGTGACACCGCTTTCTGAAAGAAAATATGCCATCTTCCCATGGGTGGGTACTAGGCAGCTTATCACCTTGAACTACGCCTTAAGACATAGAAAAATAAAGAGTAAGCTTCCTTGGATCACTTGTGTTTATCTTGAGGTTACGTTCGATGGGACGAAGGAAGAATTAGAGAACATTATCAACGATATTCTTAATTCGGAACTTGATCTATACGACTTACCTTTGCCCGACAAGGTACAGATTGACGGGAAATATAACGAGTTCGTTCCGCTTGGGCTTTTAAGAAAACAATTTATTGAGGATTACCTTGATTTTGATGGGCTTAAAGACGCATTTTAACCATATAAGTTACAAAAAGCAGGAGTATAAGCAACATAATTCTTATACTCCTGCTTTTTACAAAGCTTCATTATTTTTTCCTTAGTTATCTATACCAAAGGTCAATGCAGCTATATCAACTCGCTATTTTCCATTCAAGCTCCATACCTACACGCGCCAAGACCTGCCGCATAAAGATTTCTGAGCTTATCCAATCCTCAAGCTCGCTGGGCGATAGGATAACCGGCATACGGTCATGGAAAGGTGACATCGAAGCATTGGCCGCTGTAGTTAGGATAACAAATGCGTCTCTTGAATAACTCCATCGCCGCGGGTACAAGTTCTGCGGTCGGATTGGTAGGCTGGGGGAGCTTCATCTGCCGTTCAAACGAATGCAATTCATTGTCCCGTTCGTTAAGAAAAACGGCATGGTAAGTTCCTATAGGAACAGCCATGCCGTTTTCTTATGTCTTTACTCAAAAATCCGTAACATTTCATCTCCTTTCCATTTAAAAACAGACAACACGAAGACATTATGTCTTTCACTCATTTGTCAATTCAAGAGTCTGAACCCATTTTACAACTTCATCTTGCGCATTAGCCATATTATCTCGTGAGATTGAAAACCCATTGGTTATAACCGTCGCGTTTGGCTGCAATTCGGCGATTGTATTAATGGTTCTGGAAAATCCGCTTCCTCCGTGTACATTAAAAGGAACGATCGTTTTTCCGCTAAAGTCATTTTCCTCTAGGAAGGTATAAAGAGGCATTGGGAGTTCTGCGTTCCAATTAGGATAACCGATAAAAATAACATCATAGTCGGCAAGATCTTCTATTTTCTCCGGTCTTGCGTTGTTTGCTTTTTCATCGTATGCAAAATCAAGAAGCGCATCGTGTGAACCCGGATATTCCTGCACGGTTTCAATTCTAAACAAATCCCCGCCCACCGACTGTTGAATTAACTGAGCGATATACTGGTTATTTCCTAATACTTCTCCATCCACCACAACACGGCTTGCTCCGGAAACGGCATCCACGCCGTCTGTTTCCGGTACTGTGAAATACGCAATCAGGATATTGCCAACCGCTTGTTTTTCAGCAGCCATATCGGAGTCATCTTCTGCTTTTGAATCGTCCGCGCTTGGTCTTGTTGTTTCAACTATATCCCACACCTTAACAATCGTAATAATGCTCTGCTCGTGGGTGTATCTTCCCGCATCCCCCTTGGGATTAAAGTTATTGTTTCCTGTTCCCGACATAATACCGGCTTTTTGTACTCGTCCAACAGCATCCATCGCCCATGTGTCAATTTGAGCGTTATCGGCAAATGTCGGCTCGGATTCAGGGAGTGGCTCAGCCATCGCGGACATTAAGTTGGAAAGGATAACAGCGGCTTCTTGTCTCGTAATCTCGCCGTCCGGATTAAACACTCCATTGCTGGTACCGGATACAATATTGACGCCGCCAATCTTCCTTACATTTATATCCGTTGTATCTGTGAAGTCCCGAAGCTGTGTTATTTCTGTTCCTGTTAATTTTTCGTATACGGGAACAGCAAGAGCGCAAAATTCCGCCCGGGTAATGTTTTGAGTATAATTGCCATTTAGGCTGCTTGGAATCAGACCAAGCGAATCAGCGCGCGTAATGGCTTCCGCGGCCCATGATGACGGGGTATCAGACGCCGCTGCCAATGTGGACAGGAATACTAATACAACAAGCATTAGTGATAATACGGCTCCTAACATTCTTTTTTTCATTTTCATTCGTCTCCTTTAGTTTCTTTGTGAT
>Ga0153948_1000884_pt1 | contig 16045 bp, 18 predicted proteins | sample TSNJ032MetaG_FD_104696 | JGI IMG/M metagenome (GOLD analysis project Ga0153948, IMG submission 104696) | Attine ant fungus gardens microbial communities from New Jersey, USA - TSNJ032 MetaG | ecosystem: Host-associated > Fungi > Mycelium > Unclassified | place: USA: New Jersey, Wharton State...
CGATAAAAATACCCGCACCACCGGCCGTCCCACCCTTAATGAAGTTGCCCGTCTGGCCGGCGTCAGTCCGATTACCGCCTCCCGCGCCCTGCGTGGGGTCAGCACCGTGGCCACCGAACTGGTGGAAAAAGTGCAGAAAGCCGCGCTCGAACTCAACTACGTGGTCAACCCTGCCGCCCGCGCCCTGGCCTCGGCGCAGAGCCATTCGGTGGTGGTGCTGGTGCCGTCGCTGTCCAACCTGTTGTTCATCGATACGCTGGAAGCCATTCATCGGGTGCTCACGCCCAAGGGCTTCGAAGTGCTGATCGGCAACTTTCACTATTCGCGCGATGAAGAAGAAAACCTGCTGCGCAACTACATGGCCTATCAGCCGCGCGGCTTTCTGCTGACCGGGTTTGATCGCACCGAAAGTTCGCGGCGGATGATCGAGGCCAGCAATATTCCCTGCGTGTACATGATGGAACTGGACAGCGCTGCCGGAGTGAATTGCGTGGGTTTCTCCCAGCTCAGTGCCGGCGAAACCGCCGCCGAGCATTTGCTCTCCCGAGGGCGCAAGCGCCTGGCCTACATCGGCGCGCAACTCGATCAGCGCACCTTGTTGCGTGGTGAAGGTTTCCGCAAAGCCTTGCAGAAGGCCGGGCGTTACGACCCGGATCTGGAAGTACTGACCCCGCGCGCCTCGTCCGTGGGCCTGGGCGGTGAACTGTTCCTGCAATTGCTGGCAGCGCATCCGGACGTCGATGCGATCTTCTTTGGCAACGATGACCTGGCGCAGGGTGCCCTGCTCGAAGCGTTGCGCAACGGCATCAGGATCCCCGAACAGGTGGCGATCCTCGGCTTCAACGACTTGCCAATGTCCGAACACATGGTCCCGCGCCTGAGCAGCATCAACACCCCGCGCGAAGCGATAGGCCGGCGCGCGGCGGAGCAGATGTTGACGTTGATGGCCGGCAACAGCGTGGCGCGGCCGGTGGAAGACATGGGATTTGAACTGAAGATTCGCGAGAGTACCTGACCTTTGAAATCCTGTCGGAAGCAATCCCTGTGGGAGCTGGCTTGCCAGCGATGGCGTCAGGTCAGTCGATACAGTGTTGACTGATACACCGCAATCGCTGGCAAGCCAGCTCCCACAGTTTTTTGGTACACCCACCCTGTGCATGTATCAGTGGCTGAGCAGTTCGACCAGGGCCAATGCGCCCTTCTGCAACGGCTGGCTCTTGAGCCACACCGCATGCACCGGCAGTACCAGGCCGTTTTCGATGTTGCGGAAATTCAGGCGTTTCAGGCGCCCACTGTCCAGCCACGGCTGCACCACCGACAACGGGAAATTGCCCCAGCCCAACCCCGCCTCGACCATCTCCAACGCCGTCTCCAGCGTGTCAGTGCGCCAGTGCGATTCGGCCACCAGCGGCCGGGTTTCGCTGATCGGCAAGTCGCGGCTGGCAACGAAAATCTGCCGCACATGCACCAAGTCTTCGAGAAACAGATCCTGCCCCTGCAACAACGGACTGTCCGCCGCGAGCGTGGCGATCATCCGTTCGCTGCCGACAAACTGAAAACGCTCCAGCACGTTCATGCTCAACCCGGCAAACGCCAGACACACGCTGACGCGGCCGCTGTGCAGCATCGCCAGTACATCGTCCTGCGGCGCGGTCAGCACCTCGATGTCGAGCAGCGGATGACGCTCGGCAATCACCTTGATCGCGGCGAGCAAGCGGCGCCGGTCGATGTCGGCGACTACGCCAATCGACAGCTTGCTCTCCAGCCCCAGCGACAACTCTACCGCGTGCACCTGCAGTTGCTTGAGTTGCTCGGCAATCAGCCGCGCGTGGGGCACCAGCGAAAGCGCCATGGCGGTCGGCTGCGGTTCACGATGGCTGCGGTCGAACAAGGCATAACCAAGCTCCGCTTCCAGGTTGCCGATGCCCATGCTCACCGCCGAAGGCACCCGACCCAAAGCGCGGGCGGCTGCGGAGAACGAGCCGCGCTCGATCACGGCGAGGAACAATTCGATGCTGTCGCTGTTGAAATTCAAACCACCACCTATCACCAAAACTGAAAGCTACTGACTTTTTCTGTCACCGCTATTGAAGCTATCTTTCGCCGCCTCCGCCAGTCCCGCTGGCCATCGAGTTCAAGACAGAGGCAAAATTTCCATGCAAGGGGTCAAACGCAAACTGGTCTATGTGTCGCTCTACGAAGTGATCGGCATGACTTTCTCCGCCCTCGGTCTGGCGCTGTTGTCCGGCACCTCGCCCGGCAGCACCGGCCCATTGGCGGTGATCATCACCACCATCGCGGTGACCTGGAACTTCATCTACACCTCGCTGTTCGAGCGCTGGGAAAGCCGCCAGAAATCGCGCACGCGCACGGTCAAACGACGCATCGCCCACGCCGTGGGTTTTCAACTGACGCTGATCGTGTTTCTGATCCCGCTGATCGCGTGGTGGATGAACATCAGTCTGGTGCAGGCGTTTCTGCTGGACCTGGCGCTGATCATTTTCATCCCGTGCTACACGTTTGCCTTCAACTGGCTGTTCGATCGCATCTTCGGCTTGCCGGCGTCGGCGCTGCCCGATTCCGCCGCTGCGGCATAAATCGTTAATTGGTAAGTAGTTATTGCAAGAAATCGGCGGTATTCCGGGGCAAACCGCCGATATTCACAATCCATCAACTCTGATAGCAGGCTAAGCTTTTCCATCAATAAAAAATGGATCCGCCGATGACTGCTCACGCCCCCGCCGCCGCGCAACGCGACGGCATCGATCCGATACGCGCCGCCGAGATTTCCGCCCGCATCGACCGCCTCCCCGCCGTCGCCACCATCTGGCGGCTGGTGGCGCTGTTGTCGATTGGCGGGTTCTTCGAACTCTACGATTTGTTCCAGACCGCCTACATCAGTCCGGGACTGATCCGTGACGGGATTTTCGCCACCGGCAATCAGGGCGTGTTCGGCTTTTCCGATCAAGCGGCGTTCGCTTCGGCGACTTTCCTGGGTCTGTTCCTCGGCGCCAGCCTGCTCAGCCCGTTGGCCGATCGTTTCGGCCGGCGCGCGATCTTCACCTTTGCGCTGGTCTGGTACACGGTTGCCACGGTGCTGATGGGCATCCAAAGCTCGGCGCTGGGGATTATCTGCATGCGGTTTCTGGTGGGCATTGGCCTCGGTATCGAGTTGGTGACCATCGACGCTTACCTCTCGGAACTGGTGCCCAAACGCATGCGCAGTTCGGCGTTTGCCTTCGCCTTTTTCGTGCAGTTTCTTTCGGTGCCAGCGGTGGCGCTGATGTCGTGGTGGCTGGTGCCGCAGGCGCCTTTCGGCGTGTCGGGCTGGCGTTGGGTGGTGCTGGCGAGCGCGGTGTTTGCGCTGTTCATCTGGTGGCTGCGCAAGCGTCTGCCGGAGTCGCCGCGCTGGCTGGCGCAGCATGGGCGGTTCGATGAGGCGAACCGGATTCTCGACGACATCGAGGCCCGCTGCGAAAAAGATCACCGTCAACCGCTGGACGCCCCGGAAGCGGTGCCCGTCGATGTCGAGGGCAAGGGCCGCTTCGCCGATATCTGGCAACCGCCCTACCGGCGTCGGGCGTTGATGTTGATCGTGTTTCACGTGTTCCAGGCGATCGGGTTCTTCGGTTTCGGCAACTGGTTGCCGGCGTTGCTTTCCGGCCAGGGCGTCAGCGTCACCCACAGCCTGATGTACGCGTTCATCATCACCCTCGCCTACCCGCTCGGGCCGTTGCTGTTCGTGAAGTTCGCCAACCGTTTCGAGAACAAATGGCAGATCGTCGGCTCGGCCCTCGGCGCCATGACGTTCGGCACCTTGTTCGCGCTGCAGACCAGCGCCTTCGGCCTGATCTTTTGCGGGGTGATGATCACCTTCTGCAACGCCTGGCTGAGCTTCAGTTATCACTCGTACCAGAGCGAATTGTTCCCGACCAACATCCGCGCCCGGGCGGTGGGTTTCTGCTATTCGTTCAGCCGTTTGTCGACGGTGTTCAGCAGCCTGTTGATCGGGCTGTTCCTCGATCACTTCGGCACGCCCGGGGTGCTCGCGTTCATTGTCAGCAGCATGCTGATCGTGATGCTGACCATCGGCGGGTTCGGCCCGCGCACGCGCAATCTGGCGCTGGAAAACATTGCCCATCGCTGACGGCCGCATGGTCATCCTCTGCCGCCTGACGGCAAGGGATGACCGCTCTGCTCGGCGCACAAGTCGCGTAACTCGTTGAAATCATGTGATTCTTCGCAAAGGCACGGTAATTGCTGCGTAAGGCCCGTCAGCAATTATTCATAGGTCTCCATCATGATGTTGGTCAGTGCCAAACAGCAGCAACTCGTCCACTTGCCCAAGCGGCCAGTGGATGACGCGACCACGACCGCCGCTGCCGGTCTGCAAAGCGGCCTGCACGGCGCCATGCTGCAATCGCTGCAGAACCAGGCTCAGTCGCAAGCCACCGATGCAACCTCAAAGGTCGAGGATTCGGCCACGCAGATCGCCACTCAGCAAGTGGCCGCCGCTACGCGCATCAGCGACAACGTCGACGAGGCGTTCGCCAAGACCCGCGTCGGTCTGCAAACCACTGATGCCACGGCCGCCGGCAGCACCACCGGCACCTCGGCCACCGACGCGTTCAAGGACTACATGAGCAAGTCGCCGGAACAACGTCTGCGCGACAGTATCCTTCAGAGCATGGGCATCACCGAAGACGACATCAAAGCCATGCCGCCGGAGAAACAACTGGCCATCGGCAAAGAGATTGCCGAGCGTCTGCAGGACAAGATGAAACTGGCGCAGGCGGACAAAGAGAACGTCAATGACGTCAAGGACAGCGACAAGCTGGCGGACAAGTTTCTAGCGGCGCTTTGACTGCAAACCCCTGTAGGAGCTGCGGCACGCTGCGATCTTTTGATCTTAAAAAACAAATCAAAAGATCGCAGCGTGCCGCAGCTCCTACAGGGGTTTGGCGTAACTACTAGTTCAGTTGCAACGTCGCATTGAACTGCCCGATCGCATCCACCACATGCCGTGATCCCTGCTGAATCTCCAGAATCACCTCCCCTGCCTCGTTCGCCAGTTCCACACCCAACCCGGTGCGGCTCAGGCTCGACTGCATGCTCGACACCGCACTGAGCGACAGGTCATGGTTTTTGCGCACCACTTCGACAATCTCCAGCGTCGCCTGACTGGTGCGCGCCGCGAGACTGCGCACTTCATCCGCAACCACCGCAAAGCCACGCCCATGCTCACCGGCCCGGGCCGCTTCGATGGCGGCGTTGAGCGCCAGCAGGTTGGTCTGGTCGGCGATGCCGCGAATGGTCTGGACGATGGTGCCGATGATGTCCGACTGCTTGCTGACCGCATCGATGCTCAGCGCCGCTTCGTTGAGGTCGCGGGAAATGTCCTGAATGATCTGCACCGTTTGCTGCACGACCTGTGAGCCTTTTTGCGCGCAGGCGTCGTTTTGGACCGAAGTGCTGTGGGCCGATTCCGCGGCGTTTTGCAGCGTCGTCATCTGCTCGGTGATGTCGCTGGCGAACTTCACCACCTTGTACAACCGGCCCTTGGTGTCGAACAGCGGGTTGTACGAGGCTTCGAGATAAACCATCTGCCCGGACTTGTTCTTGCGCTCGAAACGGTGCGAGTGATATTCGCCGCGATTGAGCGACGCCCAGAACGCCTTGTACTGCGCCGATTCGGATTCGGAACGGTGACAGAACATGCTGTGGTGATGACCGACGATTTCGTTGAGCGAGTACTGCATGGTCTTCAGAAAGTTGTCGTTGGCGGTAATCACGTTGCCTTCGGGCGTGAACTCGATCACCGCCATCGAACGGCTGATTGCCGCCAGCATGCTTTCTTCTTCGTGCTCTTTGTTGACCCGGGCGGTGATGTCCGCCGCCACTTTGATCACACTTTTGACTTGTTTGTCCGGACCATAAACCGGCATGTAGCTGGCTTCGAGCCAGATCTCCTTGCCGGACTTGTTCAAGCGCAGAAACGTGCCGCTGATCGGTTCACCCCGGGCCAGGTCGCGCCACAATCTGGCGTATTCCTCGCTGCGGTAGAACGCTTCCTCGCAAAACACCCGGTGATGTTTGCCGCGCACTTCCTCGGCGCTGTAGCCCATGGTCTTGCAGAAGTTTTCGTTGGCATCCAGAACAATGCCTTCGGGGGTGAATTCGATCATCGCCATCGAACGGCTGATCGCCTCCAGCTTGGCGTTGGCTTCGGTCAAGGCGCAGCTGAAACGCTCGATCTGCTGCAGGTCAGCCTTGTGATGTAGGTTGAACATGGTTGTATCACCTTCCGCGCGGTCTTTTGATTTGATGAAAGTTCAGGTCTTTCAGAATCCACCACTACGTTCCACAGAACAGGCACACGCATTCCTCCACAGGAGGAAGTTGTCAGGTGATAAATGACGTTTAATCAAAGAGTCCATGCAGCGACGCTCTAATCAAGACATCCTTCTCTTGATAGCCCGCGAGCGGGCCAGCCCTAACGTGCAGAAGAACTTCCATGTAAAACAGGCTCCTTGTTGGTTCAGTGTCCGGTGCCTTTGAATGCGCACTCTGGCAGCGTTGAAATCACGGCTAACCGATGACGGTCGACATAGTTAGTTACAGCTCAGCATAGCCAGCGCGAAGCCTTGCGCAAGGCCACTAGTCGGCCAGTATCTGGCACTTTTTGCACAAGAAACGGTTCAGCGAGTGGCAGCGACCGCCGTATCCGCCAGCAGATCCAGCAATGCCTGCACCGCCGCTGACGGCGTCTGCCCCGCAGGCAGCACCAGCGAAAACACCCGTTCGATACGTGGCTGCAGGGCAATCACGCGCAAGCCCTGACGCTCGGCCGGCAAGGTCATTTCCGGCACCAGCGTCACGCCGAGGTTTTCTCGCACCAGTGTGAAGGCGCTGCTCCATTCGCGCACCTCGACCCGCACATCCTGCAACTGCAGCCCGGCAGCGGCGGCGAGGCTGCGGGCGTTGGTCGAGCAACCGCCGGTGGCCAACACAAACGGCAGCGCCGTCAGCTCATGCAGGCCGACACCCCGCTCACTGCCTCGCAGCGCCAGCGGATGCCCTGCCGGCACCACCGCCACCCATTCATCACGACCCAATGGCCCGGCATTGCGCTCAGGCGCCGGGTTGAGCACCACGCCGACATCCACCAGACCGGCCGCGAGCAGGGTTTCCACCTCGTCATCGCTGACCTCCAGCGCCACCACTTCGATCCCCGGATACAGGCGATTGAACTGGCGCAGCAGCGGCGGCAGAAAACTCGCCAGCACCATCGGAAAACTCGCCAGACGAATCGTCCCGCGCAGCATCGGGCGAACGCTGTCGACAGTCTGGCGAATGGTCTCCAGCGCACCGAGCATCAGCCGCGCCTGTTCGATCACCGGCAGGCCGATGGCGGTGGGTAGGGTCTGTCGGCTTTCGCGGCTGAACAGCTGCACGCCAAGGGTTTCTTCCATCAGCGCCAAGGCCTGGCTCGCGCCGGACTGGGTCATGCCGACCCGCTCGGCAGCGCGGGTGATGTTGCCGTGATCGGCCACGGCGACCACCAGCCGCCAATGCATCAGGTTCATCATGGCAGTAGCTGTCCTTATGGCTGCTTTCTGAAAGATTAATTTTACCGAGGGTGCGGCGCACTATGACACTGGCGCCAAATCCTCACCAGAGAGCTGCAGATGAAGCTGTATTACGCCCCGCAAGCCTGTTCACTGGCGCCGCACATTGTGTTGCGCGAACTGAAGCTGCCCTTCGTGCTGATCCGCGTCGACAACCGCAGCAAGCGCACGGCCAGCGGCGAAGACTTCCTCGCGATCAACCCCAAGGGCTATGTCGCGGCCCTGCAACTGGACGACGGCGCGGTACTGACCGAAGGCCCGGTAATCCTGCAATATCTGGCGGATCTGCAACCACAATCGGGACTGGCGCCAGCACCCGGCAGTTTTGAACGGCTGCGTTTGCAGGAGTGGCTGAATTTCATTTCGAGCGAGATCCACGGCGGGCTGGGTGCGCTGTTCGATGAGCGGCTGCCGGCCGAGGTGATCAAGGAGAAGTTGTTCAGGCGTTTTGCGGTGTTGGTCGCAGTGCTGGAGCAGCAGGAGTATCTGCTGCCGAGCGGCTTCAGCGTCGCGGATGCCTTGTTATTTGTGGTGTTGCGCTGGGCCGGGTTGTTCGGGATCGAACTGGCGCAGTGGCCGGCACTGGCGCGGTTTCAGGCGCGGATTGAGCAGCGGCCAACCGTGATGGCGGCGTTGGCGGCAGAAGCGGCGTAGGCCGGTGGATTATTCGCGAGCAAGCTCGCTCCCACACTGGATTCGGGCAAGCCATGGACCCAGTGTGGGAGCGAGCTTGCTCGCGAAGGCGGTAGCTCAAACGCCACCGATCAAACAGTTGAAACTCAAAGCCCCGCCGTCACCTTGCTCGCCACCTCCCCCGGCACCCACGCCTGCCACACCTGCGGCTGGTCGCGCAAAAATGCTTCGGCGACCTGCCGTGGTGGCTGGCGTTTTTCGCTCATTCCGGCCAGCGTCTGGTTCAGCAGATCAATCGGCAAATCGACTTTCTCGAAGAACGTCACCAACTCCGGATACTGCGCCTTGAACGGTGCCGACACGCCGATCGCCAGGCTGGCCGGCATCGAGCGGGTGCCTTTGGGATTCGGGTTATTGGCATCGGCCAGAGTCTTCCAGGCTTCGGCATCGAACGGCGGCTCTTCGAGCTTCACCAGTTTGAAGCGACCGAGCAACGGCGTCGGCGACCAGTAGTAGAACAGCACCGGTTTGCCGCGTTTGATCGACGACGCCACCTCGGCATCCAGCGCCGCGCCGGAGCCGGTGCGGAAGTTCACGTAGCTGTCAGTCAGCGCATAGGCCTTGAGCTTCTGGCTGTTGACGATCTCCGAGGTCCAGCCGGTCGGGCTGTTGAGGAAACGCCCACGGCTCGGGTCTTCCGGGTCGCGGAATACGTCCTTGTAGCGCGGCAGGTCGGCCACCGACTTCAGCTCCGGGGCCAATGGTTTGATGCCGCGCTCGGGGTCGCCCTTGATCACGTATTCCGGCACCCACCAGCCCTCGGTCGCGCCCTTCACCGTATCGCCTAGGCCAAACACCTTGCCTTCATTGGCCGCCTTGACCCACGCCGGGCTGCGCCCGGCCCATTCTTCGCCGATCACTTGAATGTCGTTTTTCGCCAGCGCCGCTTCCAGGCTGACGGTGCTGCCGGGCAGCGTATCGGTCGGGTAGCCGTAACCTTTTTCGACGATCAGGCGCAGCAATTCGGTGATGAAACTGCCGCTTTCCCAAGTGATGTCACCAAAGTGTATCGGCGCGGTTTTCTCCGCCGCCGAAACAGCGCCGACGCTCAGGCTCAGCGCCAGCAGCGAACGGCCGAGCAGGGTTTTGATCGATCTCATGCGGACCTCTTGTCTGTCAGGATTTGATTGGCGCTGTGGCGGTCGCACAGGGCCTGGGAACGGCTCATGTAAGCGCTGACCGAACGCTGGGAAATGCCCAGTTCGGCGGCGATTTGCGGATAAGTCAGGCCATCGATCCGCGCCAGCAGGAAGGTCGAACGGACCTTGCCGGGCAGACGTTGCAGACTGTGGTCGAGGCGCTTGAGGGTCTGGCTCAGTTGGGCGATTTCTTCAGGCGAGATAGCGACATCGACGTCGATCTGCTGCGCATGCCGGCGCTCCAGATCCGCCCGGCGCCAGCGCTGATACAGCAGGCGCTGGGCAATCGTGGTGAGCATGGCGCGCGGTTCACGGATCGCCGTGATACTGGGCGCCTGGAGCAATTGCGCGAAGGTTTCGGCAGCGATGTCTTCCGCGCTTTCGGCGTCGTGCAACTGCCGGCGCAGGTAAGTGCACAGCCAGCGGTAGTGGGCGCGGAACAGTGCGTCGAGATGATTGCGGTGAACGGTGTCGGCGCCGGACATAGGGGCTCCTGGATAAGGGGTCGCTGAATGTCCGGTGATCCGGTGGCGCGATCGTAGCAAGGCGCCTTATGCATTAATAATATTTATATTTCATTTTTATATTCTTTTTGGCGATATAAGAGCAAAAGATCGCAGCCTTCGGCAGCTCCTACATTTGAAATGCGTTCAACCTGTAGGAACTTCCGAAGGCTGCGATCTTTAGCGCAAGCGGCCATAACCCAACTCTTCAGCCTCACGCCGATAGTCGAGCAGTATCTGATAATCACTGTCACTGGCAGGCAACACTTCAGGTAATCCAAGTATCTGCGCCACATCCGGCAACTCACCCAACGCCTGATTCATAACCCGGCGCAACTGTTCGATCTGCTCATCAGTGGCAGTCGCAACGGTGATAAACGGCAACGTCGGGCTGAACGCACTGCGCGCCACAGCCCGCAAACCGCTGACTTCTTGCGGCGCATGCTGAGCGAGATAGGCATAAGTCACGCTGTCGATCGCCGCCAGATCGGCGCGCTCTTCACGCAGCCAGCGCAGACTTTCGCGGTGTGCGCCACTGATGCCGACCGTGGCGAAGTACTGCCCGTCGCGGTGCAGCGGCGCCAGACGCTGGCGCAACAGATTCATGCCGCTGTTGGAGTCTTCACTGTTGATCACCCCGCGACTGCCACGAAAATCCGCCAGGGTTTTGCGCGTATCGTCTGCACGGCTGAGGATCAGGCTGCAGTGATTGCCGGCGCTGGCGTCGGGCAGTTCGTAGCGTGGACGTCCGACGATGCGTACCTGATCGCGCAGCAAGGTCATCAAGGGATAGCCGCAGGTCTGGGTCAGCAGCAGATCGGGGGATAACCAAAGCTCGGGGAGCGACAGGCTTGCGGCGTCCAGGCGGGAGCGGCCAAGGTGTTCGAGGATGCGGGAAATCCAGCGTTCGTTGGCCAAGCGGATGGGCTCGGGGGCGGTGTACATCAGCAGTTCGAGATGGTGTTGGGTCATACGTTATTTCCCTGCAAATACTTACCCCTGTGGGAGCGGCGGTGCGACGATTCGACTTGCTCGCGAAAGCGGTCTGTCAGACACCAGACATGTCACTGTTCTACCGCATTCGCGAGCAAGCTCGCTCCCACAGGGGTTTTGTGGTGTTTTTGAGGTTAGTGGTAAGGATGCTGCGGACTGTCAATCGGCCTGAAGCCGTGCTGCCGCCACAACTGCCCATAACCCTGCACCACAAATCCGCCACTGCGCGCCACCCATTGCTCGCGGCGCATCCGATAGGCCGTCGGCAAGTCGTACCACGCCAGCCCCGGCAAATCGTGATGCACCAGATGAAAATTCAGATTCAGAAACAGCCAGCGCCACGGCCAGCCGGCCTCATTGAGCACGGTACGCTGCTCCGGCTGTGCGTGCGGGCGGTGTTCATAGTAGGAGCGGATCATCGCGATCGACAGCGCCGGTACGCTGATCAGCAGCAGGTAATGCCAGACCGGCAACACGCTGTAGCGGGCGATGAACCACAGCATCAACACGGTGAACGCACCGTGGGTCAGCCACATCAGCCAGGCCTGATGCTCACGGTTTTTCAGGCGTTGCAGCTCTTCGGCGGCCAGCGTCAGCAACGCCAGCGGCGCGCCGATCGCGAAACGCCCGAGCACGGTTTTGTTCAGCCAGTGCAGGCCTCGCTCAAATAGCGAACTGCCCTGCCAACGCGACGCTGTCAGGTAACGGCTTTCCGGGTCAACGCCGGGCACGGTCAGGTGTTCATCGCGGTGATGCAACAGATGGCTGTCGCGATACAAGGTGTACGGGTACCACACCGCAAAAGGTGCGTAGCCGAGGATTTTATTGAAAAGCACCGAGCGGGTCGGATGCCCATGCAGCAATTCATGCTGCACCGACAGCCACAGCACCAACAGCGGAATCAGCAGCAATGTGCTCAAGCCGCGACCGAGCCAGTGGCTGTTGAGGATGATTGCGAACCAGCCGCCATATACGCCGATCAGCAGCAGCCACGTCGGCCACTCGGTGCGGGCGGTGAAGCGCTGGCGCAGGGTTTCGATCTGCTGGCGATGGTCGGCGTCGAAGTAATTCGGCATGGCGTGGCTCGGAACGGGAATCTTCCCCTTCTGTGCAACGAAGCCGGGCAATCTTGCAGATTATTTTTGCGCTGAAACGGGAGCCCGAGATCCGGGCTCCCGAAGGACGTGATCAATGACCGAAAATATCGACCTTCTTGGCTTTCTTCTCCGCACGCTTTTCAATGGCGGTCTTGGCCGGTTTTTTCTTCGCGGCTTTCTTTGAATCCATACCTTTGGACATGATGCGTACTCCACTCACAGGGATGTAGGCTCAGGTATACACCTATCCCGCGTCGCCCGTTCTTTTATAATCGACGCTTTGCCCGCCGCCAGTCCGATCCCATGCCCGATACCCAGTATGTCCTGCTCGACGAGCCTTTGTGGCCGTTGATGAACAAGTTTTACCGTAGCTACCAATCGTCGATGAAGGCGGTACGCGATGCGCAGTTGTGGGTGGCTCGTCGCGAGGACATCGTCGCCGCGCTGTGCCTGCGGCCGGTGGCCGGCGGGCACTGGTTGACCGGGTTGTTTGTCGAACCGGGTTGCCGTGGGCAAGGGATCGCCGCGCAGTTGATCGCGGCGGCGGTGAAGGATCTGCAGGAACCGGTGTGGCTGTTCTGCCATCCGGATCTGCGCGGGTTTTACGAGCGACGCGGTTTCAGCTTTGACCCCGCCCTGCCCTATGCGCTGGCCGAACGGTTGAGCCGGTATGCGCGGAGCAAGCCGATGATTGCGATGGGGCTGACACCTTCGATCTGATGCGAATCCCAATGTGGGAGCGAGCTTGCTCGCGAAAGCGGCGTGTCATTCGATGCATTTTTCGCCTGACAAGACGCATTCGCGAGCAAGCTCGCTCCCACAGGGTTTTGGGTTGTTAGCGAGATTAATCGTCAGCTGTGGGATCGAGATCCGGGAACATCACTTCGGTAAAGCCGAACTTGCTGAAATCGGTGATGCGCGACGGGTACAGGCGGCCGATCAGATGATCGCACTCATGCTGCACCACCCGCGCATGAAAGCCCGACGCCACGCGCACGATCGGTTCGCCCTTGGGATCAAAGCCTTCATAGCGAATCTGCTGGTAGCGATCCACCGCGCCGCGCAGGCCGGGCACTGACAAACAGCCTTCGAAACCCTCTTCGGTCAGCGGACTCAACGGCGTGATCAGCGGATTGATCAGAATTGTCTGCGGCACCGCTTCAGCGTCCGGGTAGCGTTCGCTGTGCTCGAAACCGAAGATCACCAGTTGCAGGTCGACGCCGATCTGTGGCGCAGCCAGGCCGACGCCACCGACACTTTCCATGGTCTGGAACATGTCGTCGATCAGTTGCCACAACTCGGGGCTGTCGAACATTTCCGGCGGTACTGGCGGGGCGATGCGCAGCAGGCGTTCATCGCCCATTTTCAGAATTTCACGGATCATGGTCAGACTTCGTCAGTGTCCGGCTTGAGCGAGTGGTCACGCCCCAGGCCAGAGACATGTTGTTTGGGATGTTCATCGAGTTCGCCGGGGACTTTTTCGCCCTCGTCCTTGCCCTCGCTGGACATGTGCTCGATCACCGCGTTCATCTCCGCCCCGAGCAACAGCACGGCGGCGGAAATATAGAAATACAACAACAGCACGATGATCGCTCCGATGCTGCCATACATCGCGTTGTAGTTGGCGAAGGTTTTGACGTAGAACGCAAAGCCCAATGAGGCAACGATCCACACCACCACCGCTAGCACCGAACCGGGCGTGATGAAACGGAATTCCTGTTTGACGTCGGGCATCACGTAGTAGATCAGGGCCACGGCGACCATCATCAGAATCACGATCACCGGCCAGCGCGCAATCGTCCACACCGTGACAATGAAATCTTCCAGACCCACCTGCGCGGCAATCCAGCCCATCACCTGCGGCCCGAGCACCATCAGCGCGGCGGCTACCAGCAACATGCCAGCAATGCCGACAGTGTAGAAAATCGACAGCGGGAAGCGCTTCCAGATCGGCCGGCCTTCGACCACGTCGTAAGCGGCATTCATCGCACTCATCATCAGGCGCACACCGGCAGACGCGGTGTACAGGGCGATGACGATACCGACCGAAAGCAAGCCGCCCTTGGACTGCTGCAACTGATCGATCACCGGGTTCACCTGTTCCAGCGCCTGCGGTGGCAACACCAGTTCCGATTGCAGGCGCAGCCAGGTGAAGAAGTCCGGCAGGTGCAGGAAACCGATCAGCGCGATCAAAAACAGAATGAACGGGAACAGCGAGAACAGCATCTGGTAGGCCAGTGCCGAGGCATAGGTCGACATCTCGTCGTCGACGAATTCAGTCACCGTGCGCACCATCACCCGGTGCAGTGGCAGACCTTTCATGTCCGGAAAAATCATTCGCGTCTCCTTTCGCCGCATTACAGGTTGAAGTCGTGGCGACTCAGGGGCGGTTTTTACATCACGGTAGTCTACTTGGCGACCCTTGGTGGCGCGCGCAAGCTTTTGACACAAGAACGGCCATCCCTGGATGGCCGCTCGTGTGTTTCGTTCAAGGCGGGATTACGCCTTGTCGACACCTTTCTTGATGGCGTCTTTGGCTTTGCCGACTGCTTGCTGGGCTTCGCCTTTTTTCTCTTGAACCTTGCCTTCGGCTTGCAGCTTGGTGTTGTCGGTGGCTTTACCGACGCCTTGCTTGACGTTGCCGACAGCTTCGTTGGCCATGCCTTTTACTTTATCGCCTGTGCTACTCATGGTGTTTCTCCTTGGTGCATTGAAGGGGAAAAGTCAGTACGTAATGATTGACCGGGCGGATTTGCCGCGAGTTTCATTTATTTTTGCCGTTCATTTCGTCGTGCCATGCAGGTTGGGCTTTATGTTTGCCCCGCAAGCCCCGAGAATGCGCACCTATGGGCGCCGTGCGCCAACGATCAGATCCCGCAGGAATGTTATGAAACTCGATAAAAAGCAGGCCATTGCCCGTCGCAACCAGGAACTGGGCGGCGCTGTACTCGGCACCAACAACTGCCACTTCGCCGAATTGAACCGCAACCGCAACATCTGGTGGTTCGACCTGCCAGTGACGCGCCTGGCCGTCGGGCAATACGAGTGGATTCACCTGCTGATGCACACCCCGGCCACCGACGAGCTGCTGCACCTGAAAGTGCCGACCGTGTTCCTGCGGGAAAAGCTCGAAGGCCTGGTGATTCGCAACGAAGGCAAGCGCAAGGCGGCGTTGAGCCTGGAATTGAGTGCGGACAAGGATTCGTACCTGCAGGACATGCGCCCGGCGGGGACCAACGTGAATTTCGCGCCGTTCCGGCAGTAACCATGGCTTGTGGCTACTGGACTCTGTGGCGAGGGAGCTTGCTCCCGCTGGGCTGCGAAGCAGCCCCCATAACCCCGGGTCAGTTGAGTGCTGACACACCACATTCACCTGACTTACGACTGCTACGCAGCCGAGCGGGAGCAAGCTCCCTCGCCACAGGATTGAAGAACGCCGTCCAACAAAAAGCCCCGCATCTGCGGGGCTTTTTGCTTCAGGCGGCGTTCTTCGCCTTGATCTTCTTCAGCTCTTCGTCGCGCAGCTCGCGGCGCAGGATCTTGCCGACGTTGGTGGTCGGCAGCGCATCGCGGAATTCCACCGAACGCGGCACCTTGTAACCGGTGACGTTGGCGCGCATGTGCTCCATCACGGTTTCCTTGGTCAGGGTCACGCCCGGCTTGGCCACGATGAAAATCTTGATCGCCTCGCCCGACTTCTCGTCCGGCACGCCGATGGCTGCGCACTGCAACACGCCCGGCAGGGTCGCCAGCACATCTTCCAGTTCGTTCGGGTAAACGTTGAAACCGGAGACCAGGATCATGTCTTTCTTGCGATCGACAATGCGCATGTAGCCATCGGGCTGGATCAGCGCGATGTCACCGGTCTTCAGCCAGCCTTCGCTGTCGAGGATTTCATCGGTGGCTTCCTGACGCTGCCAGTAGCCCTTCATCACTTGCGGGCCCTTGACGCACAGCTCGCCGATTTCACCCATGGGCTGCTCGACACCTGC
>Ga0153948_1000885_pt1 | contig 16018 bp, 17 predicted proteins | sample TSNJ032MetaG_FD_104696 | JGI IMG/M metagenome (GOLD analysis project Ga0153948, IMG submission 104696) | Attine ant fungus gardens microbial communities from New Jersey, USA - TSNJ032 MetaG | ecosystem: Host-associated > Fungi > Mycelium > Unclassified | place: USA: New Jersey, Wharton State...
GCGTAGACGGTGAGTGCCTCGAGGGGGCGGTACTCGACGAGTGTGGACATGGTTTCCGTTCCTTCCAGGATGTTGAGGCGCCGCTCGAGCCGATCGAGCCGGTCGCGGTCCTGGGCGATTCCCGCCACCAGCTCCGCCCGGCGTTGCCGCAGCGTCGCCGTCAGGGCGGGCCGCGGGTCCGTGGAGGCGAGCACGGCGGCGATGGCGTCCAGGCCGATCCCGAGCTGTCGCAGCTCGACGATCAGGAGCAGGCTCGCAAGCTGCACGTCCGAATAGAAGCGGTACCCGTTGTGCTCGTCGACGTGCGCCGGTGGAAGCAGGCCGATCGCGTCGTAGTGCCGCAGCATCCGCACGCTGATTCTCCCGATCGCCGCGAATTCCCCGATGGTGTACATGATGGAGGCCACGCTCCAGCCTGACACGGTGTGAGGGTCAAGCCCCATGGCCGCTCGATGTCGAAGCCCACAATGCGACGCCCGACAACGAGACGCCCGACAACAAGAAAACGGCGGCTGATGATCAGCCGCCGTTCCCCGTGTTCTTCGAATTCTGTAGCGAGGGCGGGACTCGAACCCGCGACACCACGATTATGAGCCGTGTGCTCTAACCACCTGAGCTACCCCGCCGCGGCCTCCACCGAACATCGGGGAGACGGAGCCCCCTGTGGGAATCGGACCCACTACCTCTTCCTTACCAAGGAAGTGCTCTACCAATGAGCTAAGGGGGCGAAGCCGGTCCTGGCCGGAAGGCCCGAACGATTTTGGCAACCGTACGAGGATACCATCACCGCGAGGGTGCTTCCGACCACCTGGACGCGACTGCGCGCGGGCCGGTCAGGCGGCCCGCGCTGCCTCCGAGGCGCCGTCGAGGGCGTCCAGCTCTGCGGGGGTGAGCTCCAGCGAGACGGACGCGAGGAGGTCCGGGAGCTGGTCGAGCGTGCGGGCGCTGGCGATCGGCGCGGTGACGGTCGGCTGGGCGGCGAGCCAGGCGAGCGAGACCGACGCGACCGAGGCGTCGTGCGCGGCCGCGACCTCGTCGAGTGCGGTCAGCACGGCGCGACCGGTCTCGTCGAGGTACTTGGCGGCACCGGCGGCGCGGGCGCTGTCGACGGTCACGCCGTCGCGGTACTTGCCGGTGAGGAAGCCCGCGGCGAGCGCGAAGTACGGGAAGACGCCGAGGTTCTCGCGCTCGGCGATCGGGCGGTACTTCTGCTCGTAGGAGCGCTCGACCAGGTTGTAGTGCGGCTGCAGGGCGACGGCGCGGTGGAGGCCCTCGGCCTCGGTGATGCGGAACCACTCCTCGATGCGCTCGGGGCTGTAGTTCGAGATGCCGATGTAGCGGACCTTGCCCGCGTCGACGAGGCCCGACAGAGCGGCGACGGTCTCCTCCAGCGGGACGGTCTCGTCGTCGAAGTGCGCGTAGTAGAGGTCGATGTACTCGCTGCCGAGGCGCTCGAGCGAGGCGTCGGCGGCACGGCGGATGTTGTCGGCCGCGAGCCCCTTGAAGTCGGGGTGCTGGCTCACCTTCGTCGCGAGCACGACGTCGTCGCGGTTGCCGCGGGCGTCGAACCACTGGCCCAGGATGCGCTCGGAGTCGCCGCCGGTGTTGCCCGGCACCCACGCGGAGTAGCCGTCTGCGGTGTCGACGAAGTTGCCGCCCGCCGCGGTGTACGCGTCGAGCACGTCGAAGGAGGTGTCCCGATCGGCGGTCCAGCCGAAGACGTTCCCACCCAGCGAGAGGGGGAAGACCTCGAGGTCGGAGCTGCCGATGGTGCGACGGGGTGCGGTCATTGAGATGTCTCCGGTTTCGTGTGCGTGTCGGTCCTTTGACGGTAACGCGGCGGGCCGGGCGAAATTCCGGGAGGCGCTGAAGATGTGGAAAGGTTACGCGCGGCCCCGCGCTGTGGAGAGCCGTACGCTGGAGGGATGGACGTCGCCGCCCTCCCCTCGCCTCCCTCGCTCGCGGCCGACTGCGCGAACTGCGCGGGCCTGTGCTGCGTGGCGCTGGCGTTCGCGAAGTCGGCCGACTTCGCGTTCGACAAGGCGGCCGGCGACCCGTGCGTCAACCTCGACGACGACTTCCTCTGCCGCATCCACCCGCAGCTGCGCGACCGCGGCTTCAAGGGCTGCACGGTGTTCGACTGCTTCGGCGCCGGCCAGCACGTCACGCAGCACACCTTCGGCGGCGCGACCTGGCAGGACGGCGGTGCCACGCGCGACGGGATGTTCGCCGTCTTCCCGATCGTCCGCCAGCTGCACGAACTCCTCTGGTACCTGCGGGAGGCGCTGCGCCTGCCCGCCGCCGACCGCCTCCACCCCCGCCTCCGCGCCGCCGAGCAGGCCGTGCGCGCCGCCGCCGACGACACCCCGGATCGCATCCGCGCCCTCGACGTCGACGCGCTTCGGGCCCCGGCCGCCGACCTGCTCCGGGAGGCCGCCCGCCTGACCCGGGAGGCGGCGACCCGCTCCTCCGGCCTCCGTCGCGACCAGAAGGCCGCCGCCCGCAAACCGCGTGTCGCCGCGACCCGCCTGCGCCCCGGCGCCGACCTCCTGGGCGCCGACCTCCGCGGCGCGGACCTGCGCGCCGCCGAACTGCGCGGCGCCCTGCTCATCGCGGCCGACCTCCGCGACGCCGACCTCTCGTTCGCCGAGCTGCTCGGCGCCGACCTGCGCGACGCGCGGGTGCACGGCGCCGACCTGCGCGACGCCCTCTTCGTCACGCAGACCCAGGTGAACGCGGCGACCGGCGACACGAGCACGCTGCTCCCTGCCGGGCTCAGCCGTCCGTCGCACTGGCGCAGCTGACGCCGCAACCGGCGGCAGCGTCCAGCCCCCTCACTGGAAGCGCTTGCATTCGCGACAGGCTCCGCCACTAGACTCGTGCTGTCGGTCACCGGCCGACCGGTCGCGCGCCAGGTCGCGACCCCACGGAACCGCGGAAGGGATGCGATGCCCGGCATCGACGACGTCGCCCGCCTCGCCGGCGTCTCGACCGCGACGGTCTCGCGCGCGCTCAGCGGCAACGGCTCCGTCTCGGACCGCACCCGCACCCGGGTCGCCGAGGTGGCGGCCTCGCTCGGCTACGTCGTCTCCTCCGACGCCTCCAGCCTCGCGTCCGGCCGCACGCGCAACATCGGCATCGTGGTCCCGCACCTCAACCGCTGGTTCTTCACCTCGGTCATCGAGGGCGCCGAGCGCGCCCTGCTGCGCCGCGGCTACGACCTCACGCTCTACAACCTGAGCGGCGACGACGGCGAGCGCCGGCGCGTCTTCGACCACCACCTCCTGCGCAACCGGGTGGATGCGGTGATCGCCGTCGCGCTCGCCCTCGACGAGGACGAGGTCGGCCGGCTGCTCTCGCTCGGCAAGCCGATCGCGGGCGTCGGCGGCCCGCTGCCCGGCGCGAGCGCGATCACGATCGACGACGTCGCCGTCGGCCGGCTCGCCACCGACCACCTCATCGCCCTCGGCCACCGGCGCATCGCCTACATCGGCGGCAGCGAGGAGTGGGACCTCGAGTTCCACACCCCCACGAAGCGCCGGATCGGCTTCGAGGCGGCCCTGCTCGACGCCGGCCACGCGCCCGACCTGGACCGCAACCGCGGCGCCGACTTCACCATCCCCGGCGGACACGCGGCCGCGATGGAGCTGCTCGCCGACCCCGCCGACCGGCCGACCGCGATCTTCGCCGCGTCCGACGAGATGGCCATCGGCTGCATCCTCGCCGCGCGCGAACTCGGCCTCTCCGTCCCGGGCGATCTCTCCGTGATCGGCGTGGACGACCATCCCCTCGCCGAGTTCTTCGGCCTGACGACCGTCTCCCAGCACCCCGAGCTCCAAGGCGAGGAAGCCGTCGAGCTGTTGCTGCGCAGCGTCGAGCGCGGGCGGCGCCGTCCCGGGTCGCGCGCGACGACGGCGGCCGCAGGGACCGCACTGCGTCCTCCCGCCGACGACGGCGAGAAGCCCGTCACGGTGCCCGTCGCCGTCGACCTCGTCGTGCGCTCCAGCACGGCGCCACCAGACCCCGCACATCCAGCGCTGTCCGCCGGCAGCCCTAACGAGAGGTGACCCTCATCACCGCCGAGACCCCCGACTCCTCCGCCCTCGCGCCCAGCTCCCCCGGCCGCGAGTGGTGGCGCTCCGCCGTCATCTACCAGGTCTACCCGCGGTCGTTCGCCGACGCGGACGGCGACGGGATGGGCGACCTCCCCGGCATCACGCACCGCCTGCCCGCGCTGCGCGACCTCGGCGTCGACGCCGTCTGGCTGTCCCCGTTCCAGACGTCGCCGCAGCGCGACGCCGGCTACGACGTCGCCGACTACTGCGACGTGGACCGCCGCTTCGGCACCCTGGACGACTTCGACGCCATGCTCTCGACGGCGCACGGGCTCGGCCTGCGCGTGATCATCGACATCGTGCCCAACCACTCGTCCAGCGATCACCGCTGGTTCCAGGAGGCCCTGGCGGCCGGTCCCGGCAGCCCCGAGCGCGCGCGCTACCTCTTCCGCGACGGAAAGGGCGAGCACGGCGAGCTGCCCCCGAACAACTGGGAGTCGATCTTCGGCGGCGCCGCCTGGACCCGCGTCGACGAGGCCGACGGCGCGCCGGGCCAGTGGTACCTGCACCTGTTCGACAAGTCGCAGCCCGATTTCGACTGGACCAACCCGTGGGTCCGTGAGCAGTTCCGCGACATCCTGCGCTTCTGGCTCGACCGCGGGGTCGACGGCTTCCGCGTGGATGTCGCCCACGGCATGATCAAGGAGGCCGGCCTCCCCGACTACACCCCGCCGGCGCACGCGGGCAGCATGGGCGGTGGCGCCGGATCGGTGGCGCTCGAACCCGGCATCGAGGGCCACGCCGGGGACGAGCCGCCGACGCCGCCGTACTTCGCGCAGGACGGCGTCCACGAGATCTACCGCGACTGGCACCGGGTGCTCGAGGAGTACGAGGGCGACCGCGTGCTCTGCGGCGAGGCCTGGGTGGAGCCGCTCGAGAAGCTGGCCCGCTGGGTGCGCCCGGACGAGATGCAGCAGACCTTCAACTTCGGCTACCTCGAGACGCCGTGGGAGGCGGACGCGCTGCGCGCCGTGATCGACCGGTCGATCTCCGTCTTCGGCAGCGTCGGCGCTCCCAGCACCTGGGTGCTGTCGAACCACGACGTCGTGCGGCACGCGACGCGCCTCGCGCTGACGGGCGAGAACCTCCAGGGTCACGGCATCGGCCCGAAGACGACCGGTCTCCCCGACCCCGTGTTCGCCCTGCACCGCGCCCGCGCCGCCACCGCGCTCATGCTCGCACTGCCCGGCTCGGCCTACCTCTACCAGGGCGAGGAGCTCGGCCTCCCCGAGGCCATCGACCTGCCCGACGAGGCCCGCCAGGACCCGACGTGGTTCCGCACCAAGGGCGAGCGCTACGGCCGCGACGGCTGCCGTGTGCCGATCCCGTGGGAGGGCACCGACCCGTCGTACGGCTTCGGGCCGTCCGCGAAGAGCTGGCTGCCCCAACCCGCGTCGTGGGCGACCTACACGCGCTCCTCGCAGGAGGGCGTGCCCGGCTCGACGCTGACGATGTACCAGGAGGCTCTGGCCGCCCGCCGCGCGCACGACCTGGCGTTCGGCGAGCTGGACTGGTTCGACCTCGGCCCGGACACCCTCGCGTTCCGCTCCGGCGGCGTCACGGTGGTGGCCAACTTCGGCGAGCAGCCCGTGGAGCTGCCGGCGGGCGACGTCGTCCTGGCGAGCGGCGAGCTCGCGGGCCGCAGCCTCCCGCGCGACACGACCGCCTGGCTGGTCTGACCGCAGCGGCGATAACCGTCTCGGCCGCGGGCCGGTCGGCTCAGGACGCGTTGGCCTTCAGCCACGCGTAGGGGTCGACCGGCTCGGTTCCGTTGAGCCGGATCTCCAGGTGGAGGTGCGCACCGGTCGAGACGCCGGTGTTGCCGACCTTGCCGACGATGTCGGCGACCTTGACGGCCTGCCCGGTCTGCACCTGGACCGAGCCGCGCTGCATGTGGCAGTACTTGCTGCTCACCAGCGCACCGTTGATCATGTGGTCGATCGTGACGTTGACGCCGCAGCCGCCGTTGTCGCCGAGCACGACCTCCCGCACCACGCCGTCGGCGATGATCTGGATGGGCACGCCTTCGCCCGGGGTGAAGTCGACACCCAGGTGGTTGGTGGAGGCCCCGGCCGTGGGCGCTTCGCGCGGCCCGAACCACGACGAGATCGGCACGCCGACCGGGAAGGGCCACTGGATGGCGCCGCGCGGGTTGTTCGTGAACGTGTTCGCGATGCGCATCGAGCGCACGGCCGCGAGCTGCTCTGCGGCGGTCACCTCGGGGCTCTCACGGTCGACGACGGCGGTCTGGTCGGACTCCACACGGTCCAGCGCCTGCACGTCCACCGCCGCTCCGTTCGCTCCCGCGTCGGGGAACGCCGCCGCGACGGTCTTCGCGCGCACCTGCTCCTCGGTGAGGAGCGCCATCGCCGGAAGGGAGGTGGCGACGCCGATGCCGAGCACCGCGAACATCGCGATGAGACTGACACCGCGGCTGGCACGCCCCGGGCCCGTCGCCTGGGCGGACGACGTCGCCTTCGTCACGGCCGCGCGGTTGCGGCGCAGTCTCCGGATCGAGCGGGTCTCGGCCTCGCGCGCCTCCCGAGCGGCCCGGCGGGTCACCGGCGCGTCCGGCTCGGAACGGCCGGCGCTGTGGTCGGTTGTGGGGCGCACTCGACCAAAAGTAACAAATCGGTAACCATGGCGCCACTCCGGGCGCCTCGGCCTCACTCCCAGGCGCCGAAGAACTCCTGCACCATCGGCTCGAGCGCCGCGTACAGGCCGGGCGCGGCCGCGAGCAGCAGCCTCCCGTCCTCCGGCCCGCCGTCGAGGCCGCCGACGCGCGCGCCGGCCTCCCGCGCGACGAGGGCGCCGGCCGCGTGGTCCCAGGGGTTCAGCCCGCGCTCGTAGTACGCGTCGAGCCGGCCCGCGGCCAGGCCGCACAGGTCGAGCGCGGCGGAGCCGATGCGGCGGATGTCCCGCACCTCGCCGATCAGCCGCGCCACGAACTCCGCCTGCCGCCGGCGCACTCCGGCGTCGTACCCGAAACCGGTCCCCACCAGGGCGAGGGGCAGCTCCACACCGTCGTTCACGCGCAGCGCCTGGCCGTTGCGGGTGGAGCCGAGCCCGGCGGCCGCCGCGAACACGTCGCCGGACTCCGGGTTGACCACCGCGCCCGCCAGCGTGCGCCACGTAATCGGGTCGGGGTCGCCCTCCACGACGGCGATGCTCACCGCGTAGTCCGGGATGCCGTATGCATAGTTGACCGTCCCGTCGATCGGGTCGACCACCCAGGTCAGGCCGCTCGTCCCGGTGTCGCCGCCCGACTCCTCGCCGAAGAAGCCGTCCGCCGGTCGCGCTGCGGCGAGCGCCCCGCGGATCAGGTCCTCCGCCTCCCGATCGGCCCGCGTCACGATGTCCGACACGGACGACTTGGACGCGGCGATCTCCACCCCGTCGCGCCGGCGCTGCTGGGCGAGCGTCGCGGCGCGCTTCGCGATGGACACGGCGATGTCTCGGAGCTCAGCGGAAGAGGTCATGGCCCCACCCTCCCACGCGCCGCGCATCGACGTCATTCCCTCCGGATGTCCAGAGGGGACATCACGCGAGCGGTCCTCCCCACCCACCCGGAGCTCGCCCTGACGGTTACCTTTTCGTAACTAAAGAGCTGCGGTTACGTTTTTCGCACGGCCGACGGACCAGGCCGGGAAACGACGAAACCCCCGGTCATGGAAGACCGGGGGTTGTTCGCGGTGGCGAGTGAGGGATTCGAACCCCCGAAGGCTACGCCGTCTGATTTACAGTCAGATCCCTTTGGCCGCTAGGGTAACTCGCCATTCGCGCTCCCGACCACCAGTCAGCTGCTGACCGAAGGCGCCACATAAGAATACTGGTCGCGCGCCCCGTCGCGAAATCAGCGCCCGCGCGGCGTCTGCCGGCGGCGAATTCGCGACCGGCAGAAGTCGATGACAGGGCCGTCGACCCGCGCTCAGGATGGGCGCATGGACACCGACATGAACTCCCCGGTCCAGCGCCTGCTGGAAGAACGCATCGTCTTCCTCGGCAGCGAGGTGACCGACGAGACCGCCAACGAGGTCTGCGCCCGGCTCCTGCTGCTGGACTCCATCGCCTCCGACAAGGACATCTACCTCTACATCAACTCCCCCGGCGGCTCGATCACCGCGGGGTTCGCCGTCTACGACACGATGAACTTCGTGCGCGCCGACGTCGCCACCGTGGCGCTGGGCTTCGCCGCCTCGATGGGGCAGTTCCTGCTCTCCTCGGGCGCGAAGGGCAAGCGCTACGCCCTGCCGAACGCGTCCGTGGTGATGCACCAGCCGCACGGCGGCTTCGGCGGCACCAGCGCCGACATCCAGACCCAGGCCAACCAGATCCTCCACTTCAAGCGGAGGATGGCGCAGCTGACGAGCGAGCAGACGGGCCGGACGGTTGAGCAGATCGTCGAGGACGGCGACCGCGACCGCTGGTTCACCGCGGACGAGGCGCTCGACTACGGGTTCGTGGATGCCGTGGTCGGCACGACCGGCGCGCTGCGCGCCTGACGCTCAGGCGACGAGCAGGAGCGCGGCGGGGGCCGACTCGGTCGCGGGGACGGGCTCGGGTGCGGCGGCGATGGAGGTCGCGGTCGGCCCCACCGCCTCCCGCTCGGGCACGAGGCTCAGGACCTGGGCCGCGGAGGCGGCGGCGGGCGACGCGGCCTGCGCGCCCGCGAACTCGGCGGCGACGCGGGTCAGCAGCTCGCCCTCCGGCACCTCCAGCACGCGGCACAGCGCCGCGAGGATCTCGGACGACGCCTCCTTGCGGCCCCGCTCGATCTCGGAGAGGTACGGGATGCTCACCCGCGAGGTCTCGGAGAGCTGGCGCAGCGTCGTCCCCTGCTCCGTCCGTATCCGGCGGAGCACGGACCCGAGAGCGTGCCGCAGAAGCATGGCGCAAGCCTAAGCCGCGACGCCCGGATCCGGACCAGGGCGATGCGGAGATTCTGCTCAGAGCAGAACGCTGCGGAGGGGAGCGAGCGCCCGCTCAGGCCGGTTCCGCGCCGGCGAGCACCTCGGGCGGCAGCACCCGCTGGGCGCCGAGCACCTCGAGGCCGACCAGCCGCCCCGCCGCGTCGTACTCGGCGTCGACGTAGCCGCCCGCCGGGACGCCAGAGACCTCGCCTCGCACGGGTGCGACGGCCGCGCCCTCGTCGAACAGGAGGTGCGCCACATCCAGTTCCGGGTCGTAGACGATGCGCATGCAAAGACGCTACGCGGCGGCACGCCCGCTGTCGTCGGACCGTCGTACCACCCCGGAGGTCCTCCGCGAGACGGACCCCGATCGGCGACACCCCGCCGTCGCTTCCACGGATGTCGGTGGCCGGGCGCAGAATCGTCGGCATGAGGACCTTGGAGATTTGCGAACGGTGCGACGGGACCGGAGCCGACCCCGCCCAGCACGGTGAGGAGATCACCGTGTGCGTGGAGTGCTCCGGTGACGGCTGCCACGTGACGTACTACGCCGAGTTGAGAGAGACCGCGTAACCACCGACGATGCGCGGTCGTGTGCGCCGTAGCGGAGGCTGGAGGCGCGGCCGGCGGTGTGGGATGGTCGGTCCATGCTGATCGTGACGACCAACGACATCCCCGGACGCACCGTGACGAACGTCCTCGGCGAGGTGTTCGGCCTCACCGTGCGCTCGCGCAACCTCGGCTCGAACCTCGGTGCGAGCTTCAAGTCGCTCGCGGGCGGTGAGCTCAAGGGCATCACCAGCCTGCTGCACGACGCGCGCACCGAGGCGCTCGGCCGTCTCGCCGACGAGGCGCAGGCGAAGGGCGCCGACGCCGTGCTCGCCTTCCGCTTCGAGACCAACGACTACGGCCAGGCCGGCGTCGAGGTCTGCGCCTACGGCACGGCGGTCACGATCTCCTGATCGCACCGGGCCCGTCGCCGGTCACCGGTCGCTGCCTCCGGGCACCAGCCAGTCCGGGAACGGGTCGGGATACGTGCGCCACGCAGCGACCCCGGCGAGCAGTTCTTCGTCGCTGAGCGCAACCTCGTCCAGGGCCGCCGTGAGCGCCGCGCGGTGGAGGCCGAGGCCCGCCACGAACAGGTCCTGGCCCACCGCCAGCAGTTCGTCCTCGTCGTCCGGCCGGACGGCGTCGGCGACGGGCACCAGGTCGAACATCCCGCCGACCTGCTCCCACTGCGCGACGACGCCGGGCCGGCTGGCGAGCCGGCAGAACCCGGCCGACCGCACGATCATCCCGAACTCGCCGGACGCGAACCGGTCGTCGAGCAGCAGGTGCAGTCGCCACGGGTGCAGCGGCCGCAGGTTCTCGTAGCGGAACGCCGACACGCCTCCGCCGACGGGGCGGATCGCATCCCCGCTCAGCGCGCGGGTCCACCCGGCCCTCCCCTGCGCCGCCCCCATCACACCGGTGTCGAGAGGGACGGCGACGGGCGAATCCGCGTCCGCCGGGTGGAGGCGCGCGGAGGGTGCGATCACGCCCAGGAGGCCGAGGAGCGCGTCGCGCTGCGCGGCGGGCACGCGATCCGCGTTGGCGAGGACGATCGTGGTCGCGTGCTCCAGCTGGGTGACCGTCAGCCACGCTCGCGCCGTGTGCTCGACCTCCCCTCCGCCGACGGCCCGGGTGACGTACTCCTCGTCGGCGAGGTCGGCGGCCAGGTGCTCGGCGTCGACGACGCAGACGACGCCGAGCAGCCGGGTCGGAGCGAACGGGTCGGTGAGGGCGCCGATGAGATCGATGACGGAGGTCGCGGCCGGGAGCTCGACGACCGCGCCTCCCGACGGCGTCGTCCACGGCACGAGGTCCAGAGCCTCCTCGATCGGGTCGACCGCCGGCGCGAGCCGGGTCGCGGGGATGAAGGCGCGTCCGCTGCGCTCGGCGAGCCGTTTGGCGCAGCGCACGCGCTCGGGGGCGCGCGGGCCGACGACGGCGATCACGTCGATCTGTGGCACGGCTGGTCTCCTCATCCTCTCCCCCGTGGGTCGAGCGTATAGTTAACGATAACCATTCTCAATAGGAGGTCGCCATGAAGGTCCGCTCATCCCTCAAGTCGCTGAAGGACCAGCCCGGTGCGCAGGTCGTCCGGCGCCGCGGGAAGGTGTTCGTCATCAACAAGCTCAACCCGCGCTTCAAGGGCCGCCAGGGCTGACATGGTGACGCCCGGCCGCCCGGTCACAACCGGCGGTTGCAGCGCCACAACCGCGCGTCGGTAGCCGAGGCGGGGCCGGCCGGGAGATGCTCGGTGGAATGAACGTCTCCCCCGTGCGCACCCTCCCGGCCCGTCTCGTCACCCGCGGGGTCGACGTCGCACCCGGCGTGGGCATCACGGTGGTGATCGCCCTCGTCGCGACGGGCATCGCACGGCTCGTGCCGGCGCTGGGGAGCGCGCTCCCCGCACTGCTGATCGGCGTCGTCGTGGCGGTCATCCGCAAGCCGACGGGACGGTTCGCGCCGGGCGTCGGCTACTCCGGCAAGTTCGTGCTGCAGCTGGCCGTGGTGCTGCTCGGCGTGCAGCTCTCCCTCTCCAGCATCCTCGTCGTCGGGGTGCAGTCCCTCCCGGTCATGCTGAGCTCGCTCGTCGTGTGCCTGCTCGCGGCGTGGCTGATCGGCCGCGCGCTGCGCATCCCGACCAGGGAGCGCACCCTGATCGGCGTCGGCACCGGCATCTGCGGCGCCTCCGCCATCGCCGCGGTCTCGCCCATCATCGGCGCGACCAGCGCCGAGATCGCCTACGCGGTCTCGACGATCTTCCTCTTCAACGCCATCGCGGTCGTCGTCTTCCCCTACCTGGGCCACGCGCTCGGGATGGACCCCCACACCTTCGGCCTGTTCGCCGGGACCGCGGTCAACGACACCAGCTCGGTCGTCGCGGCCGCGAGCCTCTTCGCGACCTCGGCGCTCGGATTCGCGGTGGTGGTCAAGCTCGTGCGGACGCTGATGATCATCCCGATCAGCATCGGGCTCGCCATCGCCGAGAACCGCCGGACGAGCGCGGGCGCGCCGATGACCGCGCGCCGCGCGCTGGGGCTGGTGCCGTGGTTCCTGGTCGGCTTCCTGCTGGTCGCGATCGCGAACTCGTTCATCCCGATCCCCGCCGGCGTGCACGACGGGCTCGTGACCGCGAGCGTCTTCCTCGTCTCGGTCGCCCTGGCCGGCATCGGCCTCTCCACCGACCTCGCCGCCATCCGCCGCGCCGGCTGGCGACCCCTGCTGCTCGGCCTCACCCTGTCGACGCTCGTCGCCGGGACCAGCCTGTTCGTGATCTGGGTCACCGGGCAGCTCTAGCTCGTAGACTGGACGGGCTGGTCAGCAACTCTCGAAAGATCGGATGGTTATCGTGGCAGACTCCACGTTCGACGTCGTCAGCAAGGTCGACAAGATGGAGGCGGACAACGCCGTCAACCAGGCGCGCAAGGAGGTCGAGCAGCGCTACGACTTCAAGAACGTCGGCGCCTCGGTCGAGTGGAGCGGCGAGAAGATCCTGCTCAAGGCCAACACCGAGGAGCGCGTGAAGGCCGTCCTCGAGGTCGTCGAGTCCAAGATGATCAAGCGCGGCATCACCCTCAAGTCGCTCGACGCCGGCGACGCGTACGCCTCGGGCAAGGAGTTCCGGATCGAGATCGGGCTCAAGAACGGCATCGAGCAGGACGCCGCGAAGAAGATCTCCAAGCTCATCCGCGACGAGGCCCCGAAGTCGGTCAAGGCGCAGATCCAGGGCGACGAGCTCCGCATCTCCTCGAAGAGCCGCGACGACCTGCAGGCCACGATGGCGCTGCTCAAGGGCGCCGACCTCGACGTCGCCCTCCAGTTCGTCAACTTCCGCTGACGTATCCCCGGATCCAGCGCTCCATCTCCGCGTAGGCGACGCCCCGCGGCTGCTCCCGCGACAGGAACACGTCGTGCAGGGCGCCGTCGATGCGTGAGACGGTGACGGTCGGCGCGAGTCCGAGCGCCCGCCTCGCGATGTCCTGCACGACGAGCACGATGTCGCTGCTCATCATCTCGGGCGTCCAGTACGGCAGCAGGGCCGACCGCGCCGACAGCAGCGTGAGCACCGGCACGTCCAGGGACAGGCCGGCCGCGACGCGGGCGTGACCGGCCAGGATCGCGGTCAGCCACGCCGGGTGGACGGTGAAGCCGCGCACCGGGCGCCAGGCCAGGTCGTAGTCCCACTCGCCGTCCATCGTCTTCGAGACGGAGCGCGTGTAGTAGCCGAGGTCGACGTTCGGCAGCGCCGCCTTGGGATCGAGCCGCGCGTGGAGGTCGATCAGCGGCGCGAGGGCGGCGCGTCCCGGACCGCCCGCCTGGAACTCCAGCCACGGGCTGTTGAGCACGAGCGCGTGCGCGCGCCCCGGGTGCCGGTTCGTCCACAGGCTCAGCGTCAGGCCCCCGGTCGAGTGGCCCAGCAGGATGAGCTTCCGGTGGGAGGTCGACCCCTCACTGTGCCCCAGCACCATGAGCGCAGCCTCGATGTCCTCGTCGTAGGTCGCCAGGTCGTCCACGAATCCCGGAGTCTGCCCCTCCCGCAGACTGCGGCCGTACTTCCGCAGGTCGAGGGCGAAGAACCGCGCGCCGCGATCGTGCCAGAACTGGGCGAGCTCCTTCTGGAAGAAGTAGTCGGACCAGCCGTGCACGTAGAGCACGTCCGCCTCGGCGGCCGGGCGGTGCGGGCGCAGGTCGGCGAGCCGCGGAGCGGGGACGTACCGCACCAGGGTCGCGACGACCTCGCCCTCGTTGTCAGGGCGGAGCGGGAGCGTGAGCTGCTCGAACGGCTCGCCGAGCACGTCCGGCTGCCAGTCGTGCTCTCGCGTCATCCCCCCAGCGTGCCAGGTCGCGCGACGGACCGGTACACCCGGCGTGCGTGCGGTGCGACTGCGCCGTCCCGGGACGACTGCCCCCGGTCGCCGCGCCGCAGAAGTCCCGCGGCGCCGCAGTCGCTACCGCGGGCGCCGGTGCTCAGTCGTCCGAGGAGGCCGAGACCGACGTGCGGTTGGAGACGCGCACCATCTCGTCGCGCGGCACGACCTTGATGCGGGCGCGTCCGCGCTCGGCGCCGAGGGCCTGCTCGTGCTCGTCGAGGTTGTGCCAGCCGTCGAGGTCGGTGTACTCCACACCTCGCTCGCGCAGGAGGTTATCCACGGATTCCTCGTCAGGGTCGGTGGGGGACCACCAATTGCCCTGATCGTTGATCACATGCTTGATCGTCTCCATCGCGTCCGACTTGGTGTGTCCGATGAGCCCGACGGGGCCGCGCTTGATCCACCCGGTGGCGTAGACGCCGTACATGCGCTCGTTGTCGTCGCCGCGCAGCACCTGGCCCTCGTGGTTCGGGATGACGCCGTGCTTCGCATCGAAGGGGATCTCGGGCAGCGGGGAGCCGAAGTAGCCGACGGCGCGGTAGAGCGCCTGGATCTCGACCTCGCGGATCTCGCCGGTGCCGCGCACGCCGCCCTCGCCGTCGGGCTCGGTGCGCTCGTAGCGGATGGCGCGCACGCGGCCGTCCTCGTCCGGGAGCACTTCGAGCGGCTTGGCGTAGAAGTGCAGGTGCAGGCGGCGGGAGGCCGCGCCCACCTCGCGCTGGCGCCACTGCTGCAGCACCCGGTCGATCACCATGACCTGCTTGTTGCTGGCGATGGCGTCCTTCGACTGCTCGTCGTAGTCGAAGTCCTCGTCGTAGACGATCATGTCCACGTCGCGCAGCTCGCCGAGCTCGCGCAGCTCCAGCGGGGTGAACTTCACCTGCGCCGGGCCGCGGCGCCCGAAGACGTGCACGTCGGTCACGGGCGAGTTCTGCAGGATCTCGTAGACGTTGTCCGGGATCTCGGTGGGCAGCAGGTCCTCGGCGTGCTTCGCGAGGATGCGCGACACGTCGAGCGCGACGTTGCCGTTGCCGATGACGGCGACGGACTCGGCCTCGAGCGGCCAGGTGCGCGGCACGTCGGGGTGACCGTCGAACCAGCTCACGAACTCGGCGGCGCCGTACGAGCCCTTCAGGTCGATGCCCGGGATGTCGAGGTCGGCGTCGCGGATGGCGCCAGTCGAGAAGATGACGGCGTTGTAGTGGCGCTTCAGGTCGTCCAGCGTGATGTCGGTGCCGAAGTTCACGTTGCCGAAGATGCGGATGTCGCCGCGGTCGAGCACATCCCGCAGCGCCGTGATGATGCCCTTGATGCGGGGGTGGTCAGGCGCGACGCCGTAGCGCACCAGGCCGTACGGCGCGGGCAGCTGCTCGAAGAGGTCGATGGACACGTCGAAGCCGCGTTCCGCTTTGAGCAGGATGTCCGCGGCGTAGATGCCGGCGGGCCCGGCGCCCACGATGGCCAGTCGGAGTTTGGTCATGCGTCGTATCCTTCGTGTTCAGCTGGAGCGTTCGACGATCGTGTCCGCGAACCGGACGAGCGCCTTCTTGACGGGACCGTCGGGCAGGGGGGCGAGCGCCTCGACGGCCTCGCGCGCCCACCGGTGGGCCTCCTCCAGGGTCTGGTGGGTGACCTCGTGCTCGCGCAGGGCCGCGATCGCTGCGGTCGCCTGCGGGGTGACGGGGCCTTCGTCGGCGGTGCCGATCACGTCGCGCTCGAGCCGCTCGAGCAGCTCGGCGGCGGAGGGGTCGGTCGCCGCGCGCTCGCGCAGGCGCAGCACGGGGAGGGTCGCGACGCCGGCGCGCAGGTCGTTGCCCGGGGTCTTGCCGGTCTCCTCGACGCCCTTGGCCGAGAGGTCGATCACGTCGTCGATGATCTGGAACGCGACGCCGATCTTCTCGCCGAACGTCACGACCGGCTGCTCGTAGCTCTCGTCCGCACCCGAGAAGACCACGCCCATCTGAGCGGCGACGGCGATCAGCGACCCCGTCTTGTCCTCGAGCACCGTGAGGTAGTGGGCGATCGGGTCCTCGCCGTCGCGCGGCCCGATGGTCTCGTGCAGCTGGCCGAGGCA
>Ga0153948_1000888_pt1 | contig 16011 bp, 16 predicted proteins | sample TSNJ032MetaG_FD_104696 | JGI IMG/M metagenome (GOLD analysis project Ga0153948, IMG submission 104696) | Attine ant fungus gardens microbial communities from New Jersey, USA - TSNJ032 MetaG | ecosystem: Host-associated > Fungi > Mycelium > Unclassified | place: USA: New Jersey, Wharton State...
CATGTAAAGATTCAATATTGGTGAAAGCATTTGATTGGCATTTTCGAGCGGAAATACGACAAGTGCCGTATAGCGCCGAAGCCAATTCTAGCGTTTCGTGAATCCGGATTGTGTAACAACGCCGGCATGATCTCATTGTATTTCGGCGTCATGCTGGCGAGACCAGCAGAGGAGGAAATGATGAAGACCATAGCTTTGTTGGCCGTTGGTACATTCATGGTGACGGGGACTGCATTTGCAGCCGTGCCAGCGAACGGAAACGTAGGCAACCAGACAGTAAAATCCGACAAGTCTACCGCGACCATCCTTGCGGCTGGCAAGAACCGGGCGGGTTTCCCGACAGGTTTGGGATCGGGTCTCGCCGGTGGAAGGACCATTTTTGGCGGTTGAGCGATTTGCCCCGTTTACGCGGGGCAGACGCTCATTTGTGCTTATCTGTTTTGAATTGTGAATGCATTTGGCATTTGCCGCCCAAACGGTTCTTTGAGCGGCCATGCGGGCGATGTGTCAGGTTACATCATCCTGGGCTATGATGCCGCCTTCGCCTTCAAGGATGGCAATGCGCTTGGCTTCGGACGCCGTGAACTTCAGACGGACGCCAACCCCGCGTTCGTCTTCTGGGATAAAGACTGCGCCCAGGTCTTCCAATGCGGCTTGCAGCCTGTTGATGACCTCGGCTGACGGTTTGTCGATCTTGCGTTCGAAGTCTTCAATGACCGATGCGTCCACCTTGGACAGCTTCGCCAGATTGTCGCGTGAAATCTCGACGAGTGCGCGGCCCGCTCGACATAGTGATCCTGTGAGCATTCTACCCTCCGTTAGCAAATTCGCGGGAATTGAACCGTAAGTCTCGCGCCGAGACAAGTGCGTTTAGTCACCAAGCATACCGGTCCGGATGCTGTTCAGGCAGCAATCAGCTCAATCCTCGTCGTCGCGGTCCGGCGGTGTCTGAGTGCGTGCGAGGCTGCCTTTCGAAAAGGTGTAGCCCGTTTCAACGGCATTCAGCCCGAACTTGTTACGCAGGCGATCAATCGCAGTTTCCGCGACAGCCCGTTTGGTGGCCTGTGTGTCGACCAGATCGAGCGGATCGGCTCGTTCGCTCGATGACAGCTCGCTGACGCCGATCCCAAGCAGTCGGAATTTGGTGCCATCAAGTTCCTTTTCCAGAAGCTGCAATCCATGACGGAAAATGCGGTCGGCCAGTTGGGTCGGGTCAGAAAGCTGGCGATTGCGGGTGCGTAGCTTGAAGTCCTGCGTCTTGAGCTTGAGCACGACAGTGCGCCCGGCAATTTCGCCAGCCTTGAGGCGGCGCGAGACTTTTTCGGCAAGCGCGCGCAAAACAGGAACCAGATCGGCAGCCGATGAAAGATCGGTGTTGAAGGTCGTTTCCGCCGAAACGCTTTTCATATCGTGATCGGGCTCGACCCGCCGGCTATCTTGCCCCCGCGACAGGCGATAGAGACGCTGGCCCATGGTGCCATAGGCCTTCATCAGCGCGCCTTCTTCCATCGTCTGAAGCTGACCTATGCTGCGGATGCCGTCGCTTTCCAGCTTGGCCGCAAACGCCTTGCCGACGCCCCAGATCATGCTCACCGGCTTGTCGCGCAGAAAATCGAGCGCCTCAGCTTCTCCGATAACGGAAAAGCCACGCGGCTTTTCCAGATCCGAAGCAACCTTGGCGAGATATTTGCAATAGGACAGGCCGATGGACGCACTGATTCCGATCTCGCTTTCAACCCGTTTGGAGAAGCGCGCCAGAACAACGGCAGGCGGCGCTTTGTGCAGTCGTTCCGTGCCGCTGAGATCGAGAAATGCTTCATCGATGGAGAGCGGCTCGACCAATGGGGTGAGATCGCGCATCAGCTGCCGCACCTCGCGCCCGACGCGAGCGTATTTCTCCATGTCCGGCTTGACGACGACAGCTTCCGGGCAGGCATCCAGCGCCTTGTACATCGGCATGGCCGAGCGCACACCGTGAATACGGGCAATATAGCACGCGGTGGAAACAACGCCGCGCTTGCCGCCGCCGATAATGACGGGCTTGTCGCGTAGTTCGGGATTGTCGCGCTTTTCTACCGATGCGTAAAAAGCATCGCAGTCTATATGCGCAAGCGTCAGCCTGTATAGTTCCGGATGTCGTATCAGGCGCGGGCTGCCGCAGGAATAACAGCGGCGCACGGAAGCGCTCTTCTGCAACGACAGACAGTCGCGGCATAAGCCCTGCTCAGAACTGTTTCCGGCGAAATTCTCAATCATCGTGAACATGTGCAGCATTGTCGGCTGACCAGATATCATAGGATATGAAACCGGCCTGACGAACATAAAAGGAACATATCTTCTATATCACCAATCCGGCGCAGCGCCACTGGCGGAGCCACGCCCAACCGTCATGCTCTTGACATTGGCAACGATATCACCAAGTTTAGTGTCATGAACAACCATTTCGCCGCCATACTCCATCGGGTTCAACCGATCGCGGGATAAAGGCCCTCGAGCCCTGCCTAGCGCAGATGGGCTCCGGGGGATGGTTCGTCGCTTGCCTCAAGCGAACTCGATAAGCGCTTTTACAAAAACATCCCAATCATCCGCTTCGAGCCAAGATGCTCGGAGATATTTATCTTTATAACAGTGAGCTATCGCCATGAGCGTCAAGAATCGCAAGAAGCCCAATATTGTCGTCAGCGACGTCGATTACGAGCGCCTGATGGGGCTGGCCAACAGCGTCGCCGAGCAGCATGAGGAAATCGCCGACGAACTAATGGCCGAACTTGACCGCGCCAAGGTTGTGCCTGCCAAGCGCCTGCCGCAAAACGTTGTGCATATGGGCTCGGTGGTTGAATTCCGTTCCAATGACGGGCACGAGCGCCGCGTGACGCTTGTTTATCCCGGCGAGGCGGACATTGCTCAGGGCAAGGTTTCGATTCTGACCCCGATTGGCACGGCACTGATCGGACTTGCGCCCGGCCAGTCCATTTCGTGGACCGCGCGTGATGGGCGGGCACACGAATTGAATGTGATCAATGTTTCCGTGGCGGAAGAGGTGGTCACGGGACCAACTGCGGCCTGAAATCAGGTTTGAAACAGAACGGCGTCCTCGAATCAGTCGGCGCCGCTCTGCAAATGCTGACCTGCGCCACCGGGCAAAAACGAAGCCGCTTTCTGGATGACTGCGGGGTCACGCTCGGTTTCCTCGCAGAAGCGCATCAGTGTCGGTTCATGGCTCAGGAAAAACTGGAGCACACCGGCCAGAAAGCCCGGCTCACGCGCCGCCTGACGGATGGACGAAGCCTCGATACCGGTCAGCGCCAGAAAGCGTGGAAGCAGATCTTTATCCTGTGCAAGCCACGCCAGAGCTTCAATGGCGAGACCCTGCGCTTCTGTTTCGTTCATAAGCGTTTTCACCGTCACTCTCCATTTCAAGCAATCCAAACAGCCGCCGCTAAGGCCTGCTATTGTTCCCATATAAGATGCAGGCCCTTGTAGCGACAACGGAATTATTTGCCTTTCGTCAATGAAATGAGGTTAAATCATAGAGTGCACCGAGGGGAATGTCGGTGCACTCTGTTTGGTGTCAGCCAATGCCAGTAGATGAATGAATAATCGGGCCGGGGATTTGCCCCAGGGAAGTTTCGATGACGAAAAGCGTAATGATCGTCGAAGACAACGAATTGAACATGAAGTTGTTTCGCGATCTTATCGAAGCCAGCGGATACGAAACCATCCGGACACGAAGCGGTCTCGAGGCGCTGGATCTCGCACGCGAACACCGGCCAGACCTCATTCTCATGGATATCCAGCTTCCGGAAGTCTCAGGTCTGGAAGTGACGAAGTGGCTGAAAGACGATGAAGAGTTGCGCCATATTCCGGTGATCGCGGTCACGGCTTTCGCCATGAAAGGCGATGAGGAACGCATCCGGCAGGGCGGATGCGAGGCCTATATCTCGAAACCTATTTCTGTTCCAAGATTTATAGAAACGATAAAGTCTTATCTGGGCGACGCTTAGGCTCGACCAGGCGAGGGGGATCATGACTGCCAGAATTCTCGTCGTCGATGATGTGGCTTCCAATGTGAAGCTTCTGGAAGCGCGGCTTCTCGCCGAATATTATGAAGTCGTCAGTGCCTTTAATGGGTTAGATGCCTTCGAGATTTGTCTGGGCGGCCAGATTGATGTCGTCCTGCTCGATGTTCTCATGCCTGGTATGGATGGCTTCGAAGTTTGCCGCAAGCTGAAGGACGACCCGCGCACCTCCAATATTCCTGTCGTGATGGTAACGTCGCTTGACCGCCCGGAAGACAAGATTCGCGGGCTGGAGGCTGGTGCGGATGATTTTCTCTCCAAACCGGTCAATGACCTTCATCTGATGTCGCGCGTGAAAAGCCTCGCCCGGCTGAAGCTGGTGTCGGACGAACTGTTCCAGCGCAGCAACAGCATAGCAGATGCGGAAGTTGAGGCGCTGCTGTCTGCCAAGGTTTCCGGCTCAGGTCCAAACCGGCAGGACGCCGCGCGTATTCTCATCGTGGATGAAGATGAAACGGCAGCAGCGCGGTTGCGTCTGATTTTGAGCGAGACCTATAGGGTCGATATAGCCAATGACGCCAATAGTGCTCTGATCAAGGCGATCGAGGCGGATTATGACAGTATCGTCGTTTCGGCGGCGTTCACCTATTACGATCCGCTGCGTTTGTGTTCGCAACTGCGCACCATCGAGCGCACCCGACTGGTGCCGATCATCCTGATCGTGCGGGAAGATGAGGGCGCGCTCGTCGTTCGTGCGCTGGAACTTGGCGTCAACGACTATCTGATGCGCCCGCTGGAGAAGCTGGAGCTTTTTGCCCGGCTGCGCACGCAGATCAAGCGCAAGTGCTACAACGATCTGTTGCGGCAAAGCCTGAACCGCTCCATTACCATGGCCGTTACAGACGACCTCACAGGCCTGCACAATCGCCGCTATCTCGATACGCATATGCCGGTACTTTATAGCCGCGCGACAGGCCGGGAACGTCCGCTGACGGTCATCATGATCGACTTCGATTATTTCAAGCGCATCAACGATCAGTACGGGCACGATGCGGGTGACGACGTTCTGCGTGAATTCGCCTCGCGCCTGCGCAAGAATATCCGCGGCATGGACCTTATGTGCCGCTATGGCGGCGAGGAGTTCATCGTCGTGCTGCCAGATACTGATTTGCAGGCCGGAGCAGCCGTTGCAGAGCGTATCCGCACGTCTGTGGAGGCAATGCCGTTCTCAGTCTCCAGCGGGCGTCACAAGGTCAATATGACGATCAGCGTTGGTCTGGCAGGCTTGCGCCCGATCGGCGACAGCGTCGAAGCACTTTTCGACAGAACCGATGCCGCGCTTTATCTTGCCAAGAAGAATGGGCGCAACCGCGTCGTCGCTTCTGCTGCCTGAGTGTTTCGATAAACGACAGATCAAAAACAAAAAGCCGTCTCGTGAGAGACGGCTTTTTTGATTCCGGTCACCACTAGGGCAACGCGGGAAACGAATTACTTGATCTTCGTTTCCTTGAAGTCGACGTGCTTGCGCGCAATCGGGTCGTACTTGGTCTTTGTCATCTTTTCCGTCATCGTGCGGCTGTTCTTCTTCGTAACGTAGAAGAAGCCGGTGTCAGCGGTCGACAAAAGCTTGATCTTGATCGTCGTAGCCTTGGCCATATCGAAATACCTGCTCTTTAACTTTGCCGGAGCATCACCTTTTCGGAAACCGGACCCGCTTATCGGGTTCCCATTCTCCGGGGTCATACTCTATGGATGGTAACCGCCAGCGATTCCGGCAATTCACCCGGCAGCGGAAATTCGCCGCATAACTACGGATTGGGGCCGAAAAGTCAAGACCGCTTCTTTCTGAAAAGCAGTCTTCCTGCTGCAAAGATCGCATATGCGGCAAAAAATACGCCAAGCGTCCACGAAAAACCTGCCGGGCCGAATGCATCCATGCCGACACCCACGGCCTGCGGGCCCGCCAGCATGCCAATTGCATAGCAAAACACGAAGGCGGCATTGGCCGATGCCAGTTCGCGACCAGTCAGTTCCGAGCCGAGATGGGCAAGACCTACCGTATAAAGGCCAGCCACGACGCCGCCCCACAGGAACAGGACGCCCGCCAACAGATACCACTGGTTCATCAGATAGGGCAGAGCGATCATGCCGATGAGACCCGTGACCGCGCAAAACAACAGAAGTTTGCGCCGGTCTGGAATTTTATCGCTGATAATACCGAGCGGAATTTGCAGCAGCACATTGCCAAGACCGATCATCGTCAGCAACAGCGCTGCGTCTGCTTCCGGATAGCCGATCCGCGCACCAAAAACCGGGAAAAGCGCAAAGCCGCCCGTTTCCACTGCGCCAAAGACGAAGACCGCCATCGTCGCGGTCGGTACGGCAAAAATGAACGGCAGGAAGGGAACATGTTCACCTTCCTCAAAGTCGGGGCTGTCGCGCCAGGCAATGGTTACAGGAATGAGCGCAACCATGATGATCGCGAATCCGACGAAGAACGGCAGGCCGCCAGCACTACCGATCTTCGAGAAAAGCCATGGCCCCAGCGCAAAACCGAGCGACAACGATGTAGAATAGATTCCAAGCACCAGACCCCGTTTTTCCGGGGGTGCCGAGGCATTGATCCAATATTCGGACAGGACGAACAGCACCGTCAGTGCGAAATGCAGCACGATGCGCAGTGCAAACCACGCCCAGAGCGGCTTGAAAAAATGAAAGCCGAGGAAGGCAACGCCGCCGATGATGAGCATCAGGAAGATGGCCCTGACCACACCAAGCCTTGCGGCAATGGGCGCGGCGAGGGGGGCAGCAGCGATGGAGGCAAGCCCGGCAACAGCCGTATTGGCGCCGATAAGGCTTGCCGAATGACCACGAGCTTCCAGCAGCACGCTGAGAAGCGGAATGCCCAGCCCGATAGCTGCGCCCACTGCACTGATGGTCCCGATGGCGGCGGCTAGCGAGCGCCAATGCATCTGGCCTTCCTGCGGAAGAGCGTCTGTCCCACCTGCCGCACTTGTTTTCGCAGAGGCGCGGTTGGTTGCTGGAATTTCTTTATTCATCAGTTCAGATCACTTCACGGACAAAGCGGCCGTGCCGCATACGGTATTGCACCACCGGGAGGGCAGCAGGCAAATCAAGGCGTGTTTCAGCCAGAAGGCTTTTTGCTTCTTTCAGAATGATCTGGGTGATGAGAGCGACGTCGAGTTTGGTCACGTCATCAATCGATACCCAGTCGAGATTCTCCAGTTCACCACTTGGTGCGAGCTGTTGTTTGCCAAATTCCGGCAGGCTATCGCAAAACGCAATGAAGAAGCGGGTATCGAATCGGCGGACATGTTCCGGCGGCGTTACGGCACGCGCGAAATAGCGCAGGCTCGACAGCGCAGGCAGCGCACCTTGACCGAGAAAAGCCCGCCAGTCCTGATGATTGGTCGGAAGGCCGTGCGGTGGTTCAGCGGAAGAATCACCAACGACCGGATAGGCCACGCGCAATCCGGTTTCCTCGAATGTCTCGCGAATGGCGCAAAGCCCAAGCGCGCGGGCGCGGCGCATGGATGGGCGAGAGCCCATGCCGTCCAGAAGTTTCAGTGTGTCGTCGTGGCTGAGTTCGTTTGCAGCTGCAATCGCGCCATCAATCGAATCGGCGCGACCGCCTGGGAATACGAATTTTCCCGGCATGAAAGCGAGACTATGATGGCGCTTGCCCATCAACACGCGCGGCGTGTCTGTCGAGCGGTCGATCAAAAGCAGCGAGGCTGCGTCGCGGGGACGCAGCACCTTTTTCTTCTGTTCAAGCGGGGGAGCAGAAACTGTCACGGTCATGATAGCCGGATCAGGTCACGTCGCCGTATTCGCCCTCGCCTTTGCCCCCAAAACCATGCATGTAAAGCGCCCATTGCAGGCCGATGGTTGCCCCTTTGAGCGGCTGCAGCAGGATCAGCGACAAAATGATCGTCAGCGGCCCCCAGATTGCCATATGCGCCCAGAGCGGCAGATTGGTCGTGGCTTCCACGCCCATGAAAGCGCCGACAACAATGTGGCCGACAATCAGGATCGTCAGATAGGCCGGAAGATCATCGGCACGCTGTTCAGTAAAATCTTCGTCGCATACGGAGCACTTGGCGACTGGTTTCACAAAGGCGCGGAATAGCTTGCCTTCGCCGCAATGCGGGCAGCGGCAGCGGAAACCGCGCCACATGGCTTCACCAAGCGGACGCTTGGGATGTGCTTTACTGCTGGCTTCGCCACCGAAAACCTGAACGTTCTGCGCGGGATTGGCCTCAAGCGTGCTCATTACCGACCTCTCTTCTTGTGACGCGGGATGCCCGAAGGCTTGCCCTTTCGTCCACGCACCGTCCTGCTTGCCTTGTGATGCGAACGCGTCGACATCGGCAGGGGATGCGGTTCCGATACCATCTCAAAACGAAGCGCGCCCGCAACGGGGAGCGCCTCGACCAGCCTGACCGTGACCGTATCACCGAGGCGGAAGCCTTTTCCGCTTCGTTCTCCGGCAATCGCATGGTTGGCTTCGTCATATAAATAGTATTCATGACCCAAAGTTGAAATGGGCACCAGCCCATCCGCGCCATATGTCGCAAGGTTCACGAAAAGACCGGCCCGGGTAACGCCCGTTACGCGGCCTTCATACTCGTCACCGAGATGCGAAGCGAGGAAATGGGCGATCAACCGATCAACGGTTTCGCGCTCGGCCAGCATGGCGCGGCGTTCGGTGGAGGAGATCAGCGCAGAGATCTCTTCAAGGCGCGCTTCCTCGTCGGTGGTGATGCCATCCTTGCCAAGCCGCAGCGCCTTGATAAGTGCGCGATGCACGATAAGGTCGGCATAACGGCGGATCGGCGAGGTGAAATGCGCATAGCGGCGCAGATGCAACCCGAAATGTCCAATATTTTCGGGGCTGTAAATGGCCTGGCTCTGGGTGCGCAGCACGACCTGATTGACCAGATCCTGATGATCAGTGTCATCAACAGCAGCCAGAATACGGTTGAACTGCGACGGTTGCAGCGGCCCGCCCTTGGCGAGGTTGAGGTCAAGCGTGCGCAGAAACTCGCGGAGGCTCTCCTGCTTGGCGAGTACCGGCTCATCGTGAATACGGAAGATCAATGGCTGGCGATGATCTTCCAGCGTTTCAGCTGCCGCGACATTCGCCTGAATCATGAACTCTTCGATGAGCTTATGCGCATCGAGACGCTCAGGCACGATCACCTTGTCCACCTTGCCATCCGGCGTCAGCAGGATTTTCTTTTCAGGCAGATCGAGTTCCAGAGGCTCGCGGGCGTCGCGACCGCGCTTCAACACCGCGTAAGCGGCCCAAAGCGGCTTCAACACGCTATCGAGGATTGGTGCCGTCTTGTCATCCGTTGCGCCGTCAATTGCCGCTTGGGCTTGTGCATAGGCAAGCTTGGCGGCGGAGCGCATCATGATGCGATGGAATTTGTGCGATTTCTTTCGACCGTCAGCTGCAAAGACCATGCGCACAGCCAGCGCCGGGCGGTCTTCCAGTTCTCGCAACGAACAGAGATTGTTCGATATGCGCTCCGGCAGCATCGGTACAACGCGATCCGGGAAATAGACGGAATTGCCGCGCTTCAAGGCTTCGCGGTCGAGTGCCGAACCGGGCCGAATATAGGCCGCCACGTCGGCAATCGCCACGATAACAATCTGGCCGCCGGGGTTTTCCGGGTCACTATCCGGCTCCGCATAGACCGCATCGTCGTGATCCTTGGCGTCCGCCGGATCAATGGTCAGAAGGGGCACAGCGCGCCAGTCTTCCCGACCGTCTAAGGTGGCGGGTTTGGCATCTTCTGATTCGCGGATCACTTCATCCGGGAAAACGTGCGGGATTTCATGTTCATGAATGGCGATCATCGACAGCGCCTTTTCGCTATCGATAGAACCGACCACCTGCCGGACCTTGCCGCGCGGCAATCCCTGACGGCGCGACGAGGTCAGCTCGACTTCAACGAGATCGCCGCTCTCGGCATTTTCCAGTTGAGCGGGATCAAGCTGCACCTCGGCCTGTTTGCGGTCCACAGGCTCCAATCGCCATTCGCCATTGCCAAGCTTGCGCACGACGCCCAGCACCGCATTGGCGCGGTGTTCCAGCCGCTTCATCACGCGGGCAGTATAATCCGGGCTGTCGCGGTCTTCGTTGCGGAAAATCTTTGCCAGAACGCGGTCGCCGACACCGACTGCCGGGCCACCTTCCGATGCCTTGTTGAGCCGCATGCGGCGCACCAGCACCACGGGTGGCTTGCCATAGGCGGCTTCGTCCCATTCGGCTGGACGGGCCAGCAGTCCGCCATCGTCGTCGCGTCCGGTGACATCCAGTACGGTGACGCTTGGCAGCGAGCCCGGACGGGACAGCTTGCGTGCGCGTTTTTCGACCAGACCGTCATCGGCCAGTTCGCGCAACAGGTCTTTCAGATAGACCCGCGCATCGCCCTTGATGTTGAAAGCCTTAGCGAGTTCGCGCTTTCCGGCGCGATCAGGATTTTCCTCGATATATTTGAGGACTTCCTCACGCGTCGGCAGAAAAGCATGCGGATCGCCCGCATGCGCCTCCGATTTCGCCTGTGCTGCACGCCGTTCGGTCCGCGCGGATCGACCGGAATCGGGTTTAGGAAAACGACGTGCCAATTGTTACTCCTCTGCCGCTGCGGCCTTCTTAGCCTTGGATGGGGCTTTTGCCTTTGCGGGAGCTTTCTTTGCTGCCGGTTTCTTGGCAGCGGCTTTCTTTTCAGTGCTGGCTGAGGATTTCCGGGCAGGAGCCTTCTTACCCTTGGACGAGCCAGCCTTTTCAGTGATCAGCGCCAGCGCTTCTTCCAGCGTGACACTTGCCGGGTCCTTGCCCTTCGGCAAAGTCGCATTGACCTTGCCCCAGTTGACATAAGGACCATAGCGTCCGTCACGCACGGTGATGGAACCGCCGTCCGGATGGTCACCAAGCGTTGCCAGCGCCGCTGGCGTCGAACGCCCGCGACCGCCCTTGGACTGCTTGTCCGCAAGCACCGAAACGGCGCGATTGAGACCGACCGAGAAGACTTCCTCGGCATTTTCCAGATTGGCGAATGTGCCGTCATGGCTGACATAAGGCCCATAACGACCGATACCCGCCGAAATCATCTTGCCGGTTTCGGGATGCTGGCCGACATCGCGTGGCAGCGACAACAAGGCCACAGCCTTTTCATGGTCGACCGTATCCAGCGTCCAGCCCTTTGGCAGGCTTGCGCGCTTGGCTTCCTTGCCGTCGCCGCGCTGGATATAGGGACCGAAACGACCCGTCCGCGCAGTGATTTCTTCACCCGTGAACGGATCTTTGCCGAGCGACTTCGGTTCGTCGGCTGCCGCGGCCTCGCCATTGGCTTCGCCGCCCAGCTGACGGGTAAATTTGCACTCCGGATAGTTGGAGCAACCAACAAATGCGCCGTACTTGCCGAGTTTCAGCGACAGGATGCCGGTGCCGCAGGTCGGGCAAGAACGCGGATCGCTACCATCTTCGCGGGCCGGGAAAGCCAGCGGAGCCAGTTCTTCGTTCAGCGCATCGAGAACATTGGTAACGCGCAGTTCCTTGATGTCATCGACCGAGCCGGAGAAATCGCGCCAGAAATCACGCAGCACGTCTTTCCACGACAGCTTGCCGTCGGAAATAAGATCGAGCTTTTCTTCAAGGCTCGCCGTGAAGTCATACTCCACATAGCGGTCGAAGAAGCTTTCAAGGAAAGCCGTGACAAGACGGCCCTTCGGCTCCGGGATAAGCTTGCGCTTGTCCATGCTGATATATTCGCGATCGCGCAGCGTGGCGAGCGTTGCGGCATAGGTCGAAGGACGACCGATGCCCAGCTCTTCCATCTTCTTGATCAGCGAGGCTTCCGAATAACGCGGCGGCGGTTCCGTCGAGTGCTGGGTGGCATCGATCTTTTCGCGTGCCAGTGTTTCGCCGCTGCGAATCTCCGGCAGCTTTGCGCTGTCTTCGTCGTCTTCCTCTTCCTCGCGATGATCAATATAGGCTGCGAGGAAACCGTCGAACTTCGTCACCGAGCCGTTGGCGCGCAGCATGGCCGAGCGCGAGCCGTTGACAGCTTCGATATCCGCGGTGGTGCGTTCGATATCTGCAGCCTGCATCTGGCTGGCGATTGCGCGCTTCCAGATCAGCTCATAAAGCCGTGCCTGATCTTCATCGAGATAGCGGCGCACTTCCTTCGGATGACGCGAAAACTCGGTCGGACGAATGGCTTCGTGCGCTTCCTGGGCGTTCTTGGCCTTGCTGGAATAATAGCGCGGCTTTTCCGGCACATATTTCGCGCCGAATGTTTCGCCAATGGCCTGACGCGCTGCGGTAATGGCTTCCGGGGCCATCTGCACGCCATCGGTACGCATATAGGTGATCAGACCGGCAGTCTCACCGCCGATATCCACGCCTTCATAAAGGCGCTGCGCCACCTGCATGGTGCGCGACGCCGAGAAACCAAGCTGGCCGGAAGCGGCCTGCTGCAGGGTCGAGGTGGTGAAAGGCGGGCCCGGATTGCGCTTGGTCGGCTTGGCTTCGACCGAAATGGCCTTGAAGCTTGCGCCTTCCAGCATGGTGCGGATGCCGGTTGCCTGTTCGCCATTCTTGATGTCGAGCTTGCCAAGCTTCTTGCCGTCCACTGCGGTCAAGCGCGCCGTGAAGCTGTCACTGCGCGGCGTCTTCAAAAGAGCGGCAATGTTCCAGTATTCTTCGCGAATGAACCGCTCGATTTCCGACTCACGGTCGGCGACGAGGCGCAGCGCGACGGACTGCACGCGGCCAGCCGAACGTGCGCCGGGCAGCTTGCGCCACAGAACCGGCGACAGCGTGAAACCGAAGAGATAGTCGAGTGCACGGCGCGCGAGATAGGCATCCACCAGCGGCTCATCAATATCGCGCGGATTGGCAATGGCGTCGAGCACGGCCTTCTTGGTGATGGCGTTGAACGCCACGCGTTTGACCGTTTTGCCCTTCAGCGCCTTTTTCTGATTGAGCACTTCCAGCACATGCCAGGAGATAGCTTCACCTTCGCGATCCGGATCGGTTGCGAGAATGAGGCCGTCGCTGTCTTTCAGCGCTTTGACGATATCTGAAAGTCGCTTGGATGAATTGCCATCCACTTCCCACGACATGGCAAAATCTTCGTCCGGGCGCACCGAGCCATCCTTGGCTGGCAAGTCTCGCACGTGACCAAACGATGCCAGAACCTTATAGTTCGAGCCCAGATATTTATTGATAGTTTTCGCCTTCGCAGGCGATTCGACAACCACGACGTTCATTTAAAACAGCCCAGATTCGCGCCCCGCAGAGGCATTTTGCCTCCCAACCGCGTCACAATAGTTGCCTTCCACATGAACAGAGGGCGGCGTTTGGTCAAGAGGACGAGACAAAAAATCGCTAAATACAACTACAAATAGTGATTGCCAGATATGTAACTTTTGGTAGATTTGCAGCCAAATATGGTCGGAGCGTTCATAATTTGCATAGTGATTTTCTAATAAAGCAACTTGCTTATTTGTTGGGGGCAGCATGAAGCAACGTCGTGAAGATAATCCTGAAACACTCATTTATATAGAACAGATGCTCGGCGAACTGGGGAAATTAGCGAAGAAGACGGACAATGTCTTGTTGGCTTACATGATACAGATGGCGTCGGAAGAGGCAAAGGATCTGATCGAGGGAAGGCGGAATCATTGAGAGCCTGTTCCAAAAGTCGCCCTGTGTGGCTGCAAATGGCAATTTTCTGCATTCCGGTGCTCACGTACCAATAGTACGCTCCGCTCCGATACTCGAAAATCACCATTTTCGCACACACATGCCGCTTTTTGATTCAGGCTCTGAACGCGGGGACCGTGCCGCAGATCATCCTTCGGGGAGAAGGGCGATCTGGTTGCCGGGATAGCGCACAAGGCGCCCGGCCAGATCAAGCTCCAACAAAATAAGCTGGACCTGACTGGCGCCGATGCCGGTATGGCGCACAAGGCTATCAATATCGACAGGGCTTGGACCGAGAACATCCACGATGCGGTAACGTTCTTCATCCGTCATGAGCGCTGGCATCCCGTCCAGAGGTTCTTCCATTGGGTTGAGATCGTCAGGCGGCGGAACATCGGCGGCAAAGAGGTCTTTCGGTCGCATGATGGGATTGAGCGCCTCAATGACGTCGTCTACGCCCGTAACCAGTGTTGCGCCCTGTTTCAGAAGCGCATTGGTGCCGCGGGCGCGTGGGTCGAGCGGAGAGCCGGGCACGGCAAAGACCGTGCGGCCCATTTCGCCCGCCATGCGTGCGCTGATCAGCGAACCGGAGCGTTCCGCCGCCTCAACGACGATGAGGCCGAGCGAAAGCCCGGCAATGATACGATTGCGGCGTGGAAAATCGCGGGATCGCGGTTCTGCCCCCATCGGCATCTCTGTAATCAGAGCGCCGTCATGTTCCGGGATTGCACGATAGAGCGGCAGGTTTTCAGGCGGGTAGGGGCGATCCAATCCTCCGGCCAGCACGGCGACCGTGCCGCTTGTCATGCTGGCCTTGTGCGCGGCCGCGTCAATGCCCCGCGCCAGGCCGGAAATCACGGCAAAGCCCGCATCGCCGAGATCGCGTGCCAGCCTTTCAGTAAAGCGCACACCTGCAACAGACGCATTGCGCGAACCGACGATGGCAATGGGCGGCTTGCGGAACACTTTTTCGCTGCCCTTGATGATCACCAAAGGCGGCGGCGCTTCGCAGTTTTTCAGCTGCTGCGGATAATCCGGTTCGCCCATGCCGACGAGGTGCGCGCCATGGCGCTCGATTGCCTCTAGTTCACGCTCGGCATCTTCCATCGGCATAATGCGCAGCGGTCTTGTGCTGCCGCCCCGAATATTGAGATCGGGCAGTCGCTCCAGTGCATTGGCGGCAGAGCCGCAAAACAGGATAAGATCGCGAAACGTAACCGCACCGATATTATCGGTGCGAATAAGGCGCAGCCAGTTCAATCTCTGGCGATCTGAGAGGCGAATTCCGGTTTTCGAATTCGCGCCCTCCATCACCCCTTGGCTCCGATACGGCTTTCAGTGCCGTTCAGTAGTCGCTTTATATTGGCGTGATGCTTGAAGAAGATGATCACCGTTAGCACGGCGAACAGGCCCGCAATCGCGTGGTCACCTTTGAAATAAAGGCTGATCGGCACGATGACACTGGCGAGAAGGGCGGATAGTGACGAGTAGCGCGTGACGATTGCCGTCACGATCCACACAGCGGCAAAAATCAATGCGCCGGGCCATGCCAGGCCGATTAGGATGCCGAGATAGGTGGCAACACCTTTGCCGCCCTTGAAGCCGATCCACACTGGAAAGAGGTGGCCGATAAACGCACCGAAACCGGCAGCAATCGCGGCTGCTTCGCCATAGCGCGACGCAATCAGCACCGCAAAGGTGCCTTTCAGCGCATCAAGGATGAGTGTCGCTGCGGCGAGCTTCTTGTTGCCGGTGCGCAGCACATTGGTTGCGCCAATATTGCCCGAGCCGATGGAACGCACATCGCCCAAGCCCGCCAGTCGGGTCAAGATGAGCCCGAAAGGGATGGAACCGAGGAGATAGCCGAAAATAAGTGTCGCGACGTGCACGAGATTAAAGAAACCGGTTTCGGCCATATAGATTCCCTCTGGCTTTTATTTTTATCCGCGGTCCCGAAAAGATTTCCCCCTTTCGGGACCATGGGCTCTTATGCCGAATACACGGTCTTGCCGGCGACTATAGTGCGGACCACGCGGCCCTGGAAGCGGGCGCTTTCAAAACAGCTGTTCTTTGAAAGCGAATGCAGGTCTTCCTCACGCACGATCCACGGCTCGTCGAGATCAACGATAGCAAGATCAGCCGAAGCACCGGGCTTGAGTGTGCCTGCATCCAGACCGAAAATCTTTGCCGGGGCGGTAGACAGAACTTCAACCAGGCGCAGCAGCGGAATGCTGTCGTTGTGATAAAGGC
>Ga0153948_1000891_pt1 | contig 15972 bp, 24 predicted proteins | sample TSNJ032MetaG_FD_104696 | JGI IMG/M metagenome (GOLD analysis project Ga0153948, IMG submission 104696) | Attine ant fungus gardens microbial communities from New Jersey, USA - TSNJ032 MetaG | ecosystem: Host-associated > Fungi > Mycelium > Unclassified | place: USA: New Jersey, Wharton State...
AATGATCCGTCGCAGGTGTTTACCAAGTTCGTGACTTGGGACGTGATCAACGTCCCAATAGTTGAAGGCCTAACCTCGCTGACTGACTGGTTCGTCCGGACCCGCTTGCGCGTGGACAACGGCCGGTCGGTGGCTTGGTCAACGGAAACGCCGTTCACAACCCTCAAGGCGGCAGGCGATGATAGCCCAGTCGATTATGAGCGCCTCGACGGTGACGTGAAGGGCCTCATCAACTGGATGACGGATGACCGGCGCGAGATTATTCGGCAAGCGCAGGAAAACGCCACCAAAACCGCTGACGGAATGCTGGCCGGTTATGCAGATAGTCGGTCGCTTCGCCGCGAACTTGCCAGCACCTACGGTAAGGCGAAGGCTTCGTGGTCGGAAGACATCTATGTGGCGACCGGGCCAAACAGCGCCATTGTCCAGCAACTGACACAGTTGAACGCCGAGCTTGACGATAAGGCGGATGCCAGTGTCGTGACGCTTCTTTCCACGCGTGTTGATAATGTCGAAGGTCAGTATACAGCCGTTGCGGATGCAATCACTGACGTGAACGCTTCTGTAGACGGCACAGTGGCTAACTCGGGTTGGCGCATGACATCGACGGTCGGCGGCGGCGGCACGTCTGCAAGGATATCGGCTTACGCTCGCATCAACACAGGCGACACTTGGAAACAGGCTGGCTGGTTCATCAACGTGACCCCGACGGGAAGCCAGTTCATCGTCGTGTCCAACCAGTTCGCGATTGCCGATCCGAACAATAACGGCACCTTCACCTATCCGTTCGTCGTGCAGAACGGGCAGGTTTACATTCAAAATGCCCGTCTCGGAACGCTGTATTTCGACGTGCTTCAGTCCAACAACGGCAAGATGATCATGCGTGGCTATGACAACCTGGCCGATCTGCGGATATTCACATGACCCAGACATTCATCGGCTACAAACCGGGCGTTGGCCCGGTTCTGAAGTGCTTGAAGTATGACACTGACGATCCGTTGACACTGGCAAACACGGCATTCGACAGGTTCTTCTTCAATTCGGAGACACAGAACCTGTCCTATGTCTTTCCGACGAACCCGTTTTTCTATCGTTCGGCGGAGCTTTCGGCTCTTCCGGCCACATTCAACATCACGAATGATCGGGGCAACGTCGTCATTTCTGGAAGGACGGGAACGGCAACCGGCTTCTACAATGTCTCGACCTATTACAGAATAACGAACGCCTATCCGAACATGGGCTATGTTCCGATGTCGGAGTTCAGACAAGTTGACTTGCTGACGAACCGAATTGAGTGCGGGTCCTTCCTTAGCTATTACGCCTTGGTTGGCTCGACCAATCATAACGTGGTCACCGCGCAGCAGTTCTATACCGTGATGGGAAAGATGGTTGGAACGACGAGCGGCTCAACAACATTCCCGACTGTCTACAACGGCATAATCTCTACAGGCGATCAAGGATTTGTCGGACTTGGAGAATGGTTCGTCTGGAAAAACCAGCTGATCTACACCGACAATAGAAACCCGAACGCCATCTATCCTAGTGTATGGGATTTGCCTGCCGACGCGTCGGCTATGCGGACATATACGTCTGCTCCGGGCCTTCTGTCGCTGGAAGCGAGCTCCAGCCGGTTTGTGCTTTCCAGACCCGGCTATGATGTGAATACGACGAATGAGTTCGGCACGATCATAAGCTCGAACAATCGTTCGCCGGCCCTCTGCGTCATGAACGGAACGGAAAACAATATCCCGGCCAATGGATCGAGAACGATCTCAGCGCCTGCTGGCGTCATTCTTTCGCAAAGGGCGGTTGTTGACGTGATGTTCCGTGTCTCCGGGCAGACGTGGCGCGTGCCTGGACTGCTGACTGATACCACGGCAGCAGGAACTTGGCGTTTGTCTTACACCGTGTCCAATAACAGCGTCAGGTTCTACAATTCCGAAAAAGATGCCGTTGACTTGCGGTATGTCGTTTTCAACGTGGATGATCAGCCGACATCGACGGGCGGCAATCAGGTCATCTTCCGTGGCAATGATGGATCGCATGACTATGTTCAGATCAAGAAGCCCGGCACGAGTGACCCAGCCAGCCGCCCGAACGATATCCTGTTTGACAGCCGCTACCCGCAATTCCAGATCATCGCACAGGGCTTTATTCCGATATCCAGCTTCGGCAACTCATCGGCGGGGGATGCGGTATATAAGGGCGCGAGAACATATCGGCTGAACTTCAACAATGCTGGTTTCGTGCCCTACCTGAAATACTCAACCGTGTTTCCGAACTGTGTGACGACGCCAATCTACAGAGCCGAACGTGGCGTTGATGTTTCCAACATTTCCATGCTGGCCGAAGTGAATGACAGCTATGTCGATTTCTTCTGCTCGCCCGATAGCGGTTGGTCCGATGCTTTCAGCCAAGCTGGCAGCTGGACGCGGCTTGACTACGGTGCCCGTATTCAGGGCGTCCGGTACTACATCTTCGGCATAACGCGGAACTGATCTCAGGAGATAAATCTATGACTATTTTGTCCGACTACGTTTCGGGAACGATTTCGCTCGCCAACGGGTCAGTGACGGTCACCGGGACCGGGACACTGTTCGAAGTGACACAGTTTCGGGAAGGCGACACTCTTCAAATCCAGAACTTGACGGCGGTCATTGCCAGCGTCGATAGCAATACACAGCTAACGCTCGCAGAACCTTGGACCGGGGCAAGCATCGTCAACGGCGCATATCGCGCCCGCCAGCTTGGCGACGGAAGCCGGGTATCAACGCAGGCCGCAACCATTATCGAACTGCTCGGCAATGGCATTCTTGCCAATATTGCGGAACTGGGTGTCGAAGAAGGTAAGACGATCATTGGTGGGCCGACAGGTGAATACCTGCTTACCAATCTTGTTGTTGATCCGAATGGCACCTTGGCCAAACTATCGGCACTTACGGTTGCCGCTCGTCAGATTTTGCAGACAGACGCACAGGGCAACTTCACTGCGCTCACACTGACCGCCCGCCAAATTCTTCAAACCGATGCGACCGGGGCGCTCAAACAGATAGCGCTCGCTGCAAATAAAGCGCTTGTCACCGATGCGAATGGCGATGTTGCGCCTATCAACATTGGCACTCTTGGCCGGGCTTTGTTGGCCTTGGCAACGGGAACAACTGATCAGTACTTGCAAGGCGATGGCACCTTGCAGGCCAAAGCAGGGTTGCCAATTAGCACAGCAGTGCAGAATGCATTGAACTTGAAGCTGACCACGGCGAACCTTCGCACCGCGTATGGTGATAGCGTCCTACTATCAGGTGTTGGTGCTGTCGGCACATACGCATTCTGCCAGAACAACACAGGTGTAACCTTGATACCCGGCCAAGGCACGGGCGGCACTGGCATCTCCTATGCATCGCAAGCCGGAAGTCCGGGTCAAACCCCTCCCGGCAACTGGCTTAGCATGGGGCACGTGAATAACACGGACAGAACCTTATTCTTCAGATATCAATAGGTGATGAGATGAGCGAAGAGCAGAATTTGGAAGTTGACGCAGCTGACATTGTTGAAACGAACCCTTGGGAAGTCACGAGCGTTGATAATCCGGTATGGTTCGACGCGGAGCATACTGTGATCAAGTGCACCGTAAGCTTTGCTGGTGGTGATCCCGTCGAGGGCTATGCCGTATGTTCATACGACCCGGAAGAGCATGGGCGGGAACTGTTTGCCGCCATCGTATCGGGCAAGTACGGTCCTATCGATGACTACGTGCCAATTCCTGTCGTTACCGTTCTTCCGGCCGTCACTCTCTGGGAGCGCCTGACCGAATCCGAGGCCGATCAGGTCAATACAGCCATGGGCACCCAGTCGTTCCGTACGCGCAAGATATTCGAAACAGCTAACAGTTTTCACTCCGATCACGAACTCTGGCCGCTTCTCGTTCAGATGGCGACCAGTCTATTCGGTGAGGAAAGAGCGGCGGAATTGCTGACTGATCCTTCAAATCATATAGCCAACGCCTAGCGAGGCAGAATGTCGTTTGGCGCTTCGTGACCAATTCCACCAAGCAGTATCCGGCTCTCTCCTGTCAAAGTATTCTCTTCCGAGGTAAAGACGGGCTTTCCGCGATACCCTTTATATAAAAGGGCCTCATTTTCCTCCGCCTGTGTCTTCCACCCTAAGCTTGTTTGCTTAACTACGTTGGTCAAAAAAGTGTCCTATGCCTTCGTTCCAATTAAATAAGTCCCGGATGCAAGCTCGAACTGTTTGTTTTCGTCGAGCTCCGATACGAACGGTAATTTCATATCCCTGACATGAAATTCCATGAGTTCCTTCACAGTCAACTTTTCAAATGCCTCTCTTGTCTCTGCTGACAAACCATTTGCCCATGAATTAAAGAACCAGCTCGCAACCCATACCGGATGGAAATAGACCGGTACGGTATGGCTATCTATCGTGATGGCGTCTTTAAAAAGATTAGCCAGTCCGCTTTTTGTCATGTTGTAGTAGTGGTGCGGATAGCCATGATATGGCTGCAAGAACGGAACTTGAATGAACATCTTGCCGCCACGTTTCAGAACCCGCGTTATTTCACTCGCAGAGGTAAATGGATCACGGACATGTTCCAGAACGGCGTTCGAAATTACATAATCAAAGGTACCGTCGCGAAATGGAATTTTCTCTAGAACGCCAAGAACATCGGTTGTGCTGTAGGGAACTATTTCCAGATTAACAACATTTGGATAGTAGGTAGGGCGAAAGCCCGCGCCTGCATCTAGGAACAACTTATCCGGATTTGCTTCAATTAGTTCTTTTACGTCTGGCGTGTAATCATGCTGAGATATTGCATCCGTGTGTTCCACGCCTGCCATCTCAGCAAGATAGTCGGGCAAGCAATTCAGTGCTCCATTGGGCAATAGTGGTGGGTCGTACTCCCATGCGATGTATGGGCTGATTTTGGCTATTTTGGCTTGCTTCGATGCAGCAATCTTATCTTGCCGGATTAGCTTGCGGCCCTCGGTGTGACCAATTGCGTTGAAATGCCACTCTCCGCTTTCAACGCGCTTCTCGCGCACGGCAATGGCGACATCTGGGTTCGCTTCTAGATAGCCATGTTCTGAAAAATTCTCGAACGAAGCTGCGGCTTCCGTCGGGATGCCGAGTATGTGCTTTGTCAATTTAAAATGCCCCTGTCCCAAAAAACAGACGCGAGCGTTGGTCTGCACCTCGTGCCCGCGTCCGCTGCTATTAAGCAACGCCACTAGATTAAACAAAATCCAGTCTGTCAAGCCGCCTCGTTACGCGGCTTTTTCTTTGCCGTCAGCGAGGAAGTCGCCATAGCAAGAAGCACGCAGCAGCGAGAGCAGCGATGACGCCGCCCGATACAATCATATGATCTGAGATTGTGAGATTGAAGATCGTCATTCGCGATTCTTCTCTATCCAGACCATGAAGCCGATCAGGGCAAGCAGCGCGACCATTATCGTTCCGATAAACCACCAGCTCATTCGCTCTCCTCCTCACAAGATAACTCTCATTGCGGGAGAAGGTTCAGTTGGCACGTATAAATTGAACAAAGCCCGGTCAGTGTGCGTGCGAGGACGGGCGGCCCTCTTTGCAAAAAAAGGAGACGCCCGCGATGCTCGGGAACGTCTCCAAGTTCTGCACTTCAATCCACTGAAAAGCAGGACGTCAGTTTCTATCACAAGTGAAACCAGTCAAGGCTGGCTAGGTCACGAGTCTGTGAGCCGGACAGCGCCAATACGATAGTCTGGCTTGCGGCATCCCTATCAATCCGAAGTTTGAATGTTCTTGAAACTCGTTTCCGACTGGAAGCGGGTGCTTTGTCGTCACATCGACTCTTCACAAGGAATCCCCATGAACAAAACAACGTTCTTCGCGTATGCGAGGCGCGCGCCTTTTGGCGGGCGCTTGAGCCAGGCGCAGGTCGACGGCACGTCGGCAATTCTGGCCGAAGCAGAACGGCGAGGCCTGCCGGACGAGCAGACGGCTTACGTGCTCGCGACGGCATTCCACGAGACCGGCGGCAAGATGCAGCCAATCGAGGAAAACCTTACCTACACCAGTGCTGCTCGCATCAGGCAGGTGTGGCCATCGCGGTTCTCGTCTGTCGCAGCCGCCCAACCATTTGTGCGCAACCCGCAGGCCTTGGCTAACGAGGTCTATGGCGGAAGGATGGGGAACACCCGCCCGAACGACGGCTGGCTATATCGTGGTCGCGGCTTGGCGATGATCACCGGGCGCGACAATTACAAGAAGTACGGCCTTGGCGATAATCCCGATGCCGCGCTGGAAATGGCGACGGCGATCCGCATCCTGTTTGATGGGATGATCAACGGCAAGTTCACGGGCAAGCGGCTGGCTGACTACTTTGGCGCAGGTGGCGCTAACCCGGAAGGCGCCCGCGCCATCGTCAACGGCAGCGACAAGGCCAGCCTGATTGCGGGTTATTACCGCAACTTCCTCGATAGCCTCGTGGCGGCACGCGAAATGAAGCCCGCCGTTGCAGATGACGCCAAGCCTGACGATGTGCCGCTTATCGAAAGCCCGGCCGTAAAGCTGATGCTGACAGGAGGGGCGGGCACTATGGCAACCAGCCTCATCGGTGCGGTTTCAAATCCATGGGCGTTCGCAACTGTCGCGCTTCTGCTAGTCGCAGCAGGCGCAGGCTTTTGGCTCTGGAAGAGCGGTAGGCTCGAGCTGAAGAGGGCGGCGGCGTGAGCAAGATAACGGTGGTGATCGAATACGACACCGACACAGAGACTGCGCAGGTCCAATACGGTGGCAAGACACAGGAATGGCGCGACGCCAAGCTGACCTTCGATCAGGGAATTACTGAGACGCGCGATGGCTACCTCATCCGCCGCAAACGCGACGGCACGGTCTCGATGCTGCTTACAGGTGTCGCGACATGACCTGGCTGGCAACAATTAAAGCGCGCCTTGCAGGCTGGGCCGTGGCAATCGCTGCGGCCCTTGCGATTCTGGCGGGCGCCTACCTCAAAGGCAGGGCGGACAACGCCACAAGCGCAACCGCCGACCGGCTGAAGGCCGCCAACAAAGCAAGGAAGATCGAAGATGAAACCAGCAAGCTTGGCGGCGGTGATGTTGACGCTGCTCTGTCTCGGTGGATGCGTGACGGCCGGTAGCTATTGCGACGTAGCCCGGCCTGTCCGCCCGAGCGTCGAGGACAGCCTGACCGACGGAACGAAGCGCCAGATCCTCGCAGAGAACACGAAACTGGAAAAACTGTGCGGGGTGCGGCCGTGAGGGCGCGGCTGTGGCTGGCCTGCCTATGGCTGGGCGTGGCGGCAAGGGGGATTATCGGATGACCGGCGCTGAAATCATGGCCGTTGTCGGCTTTATCGTGATGCTGATGGGCTTTCTGTTCGGGCTATGGAAGTACGTCGAAAGCCAGATCGCAAAAGCTGAGACGCGCAGCGCTGCAAAAGCTGACGCTGCTACGGCTCTTGCCAGCCTGACGCGGCAGGAGCTTTCCGATTACAAGCTGCGCGCGGCAGAGACGTTCGCCACCAAGGCAGGTATGCAGGAACAGACGTCGCAGATCATGCGGGCCATCGAGAGTGTGGCGCACCGTATCGATGGGCTCACCGAACGGATTGATAATCTGATGCAGCCAAAATCGGTGAGAAGTAGAACTTAATTCCTTAAAGGTTGGAACCAAAGATACTGCATACGCATTATATGTTCGGAAATACCAAATAAGAATGGAGAATATAATATGCGTCGTATTTTGCTAGCTGCTGTTGCAACTGCTGCACTCGTTTCTTTTGCAAATGCGCAGAGCGCTACCGCAACGCAAGAAGAGGTTTTTGTTACTGCAAAGCCTACCGACGTTATTACTAGTAATATTCTGAATCTGGATGTTACGAATTCTAGCGATGAGAGCGTCGGCAAGATCCAGGATGTAGTGATGGGCGACGGTGACGTCGAAGGCTATATCGTATCGGTTGGCGGCTTCTTGGGCGTAGGCGAAAAGTATGTGGTCGTTGACCCGGATGCCATCGAGATTGTCTACTCTGAGAATGATAAGAAATGGTCGGCAAAAATGAACGCCACCAAGGAACAGCTCGAAAAGGCCACCGAGTTTAAGTACGAGGGTCGATGGGCCAAGTGACCAGTTTCTTAAGAGAGCGGCTTTCGGGCCGCTCTTTTTATATCTCGATTAGAGCGCAGCAATGCGCTCTAATTCTAAACGCTTTTTACGAAGACGTGCAGTTTTCTTTTCACGGCCCGTTTGTTCCTCAGAAATAAGCTCACGCGAGATACGATCTGCACGCTCCATTGGCGTCTCTTTTTTCTCTACGATATCACTAGGCATTCTTTAATAAACTCCATTGTTGTATTCTATATAGGAGTTTTCCGAGTAATTTCAATTTTTCGACTTTGTGGCTTTTCCATTAACACCACATTTATCGAGACATTCCATCCTGCCTTTTGCGCCGCTCACCACGGCTACCAAACCAAACACGAGGAGACTGTATGTCCCATGACAGACAGGGCGCGGGTGTGCGCCTTTCACACGAAGAACTCCTGCGGCGTGCCGACGCTTACCGCGAGCACGGAACGCTGGTTAAGGCTGCCGCTGCGCTCGGCATCAAGAAGTCCGCATTCCACGAAAGCATCAAGCGGGCCGCTGAACTGGGGCTGTTGGGGCCGTCACAGACGCTGCCCGGTTATGCGATCAAAAGCCTGACCGAGACGCCTAACGGCACTTATATGCGCCAGACGAAAGAGGCTGGCCCGGTATATGAGCCAACGGCAGGCCTTGCCGTCAAAGGTAAGACGACGCTCGTCAATGCCGAAGGCAGGGTGATCACTCAGCACATTATGGAGCGGGCCGACGATAAGGCGCGCGCCGAGGCGTTGTCCGCCATGATCGAGGCGCTCAGGCAAGACCTTCCTCGTGTCAATATCATGCCAGCTCCGAAAGGCTGCCGCGAGGATCTGCTCAACCAGTTCACGATCACTGACAACCATTTCGGGATGATGTCATGGCGCGAAGAGACAGGCAGCGACTACGATCTGCGCATCGCAGAGCAACTGCTGCTTGATTGGTTCTCTGCCGCTGTAGCGCAGGCACCAGACGCGCACACGGCTATTCTGGCGCAATTGGGCGACCTCATGCATCACGATGCATTGGAAAGCGTCACGCCGGCGCACAAGCACGTTCTTGACGCTGACAGTCGCCTGCAAAAAGTAATCCGGGTTGTCATTCGAACAATCCGACGCATCATCGATATGCTCTTGCAGAAGCATGAGCGTGTGCATGTCGTGATGGCTTCAGGCAATCATGATCCGGCTTCATCTGCATGGCTGCGCGAAATGCTGGCAGTGATGTACGAAAAAGAGCCGCGTATCACCGTCGATAACTCGCCCTCTCTTTACTATGCCTTCGAATGGGGTCGAACGATGCTGGCCTATCATCATGGTCACAAACGCGGCGTAGCGAATATCGAGGCGACGATTGCTGGCATGTTTCGCGAAATGTTCGGGCGATCGCTTCAAGCGTATGTGCACATCGGGCACAGACACAGCGACGATGCGCGCAAAGGCACGCTGATGTATGTCGAGCAGCACGAAACGCTTGCCGCACCTGACGCATATGCAGCCGGTGGCGGTTGGCTATCTGGCCGGTCGGCAAAGCGCATCACTTACAGCAAAGAGTTTGGCGAAGTAGGTCGCGACATTCTTCGGCCTGAAATGGTCCAAGGCGCTGCGCGCATGCCGGTGGCCGCGAATGATAATCAACCCAGTCGTGCGGCGGCCTAAAGAGAAAAGGCGGGCAAATGCCCGCCTCTAATTTGGTTGCCCTATTGTGCAGCGAGAATGCCTGCGATCAATCCGGTAGCGCCGGCGATCAGAAGATACTGGTTGTCGACCTTTACCCAATGCTGGCCACGACCGGGCTTACGAAGGCCATAGCGATGGTAGTCGCGAATCTCCTGATGGCGACGCCAATCGCTGTAACGCTGCCCCTTCGACCACTGATGACGACCATGGGCGCGGCGATCATGGCGATAGAACTCCTTGCCATGATGTGGGCGCTGCGGCTCGTAGCGATGCGGAGCGGGTTTGCCATGGTGGTAATCACGGGCCTGCGCCATCGGAGCGGCAACGAAGGTCATTGCGATTGCGGCTAAGACTGCTTTTTTGAACATGAATGCTCTCCTTTGTTGTCCGCAACATATCGGGGGCGAACTGAATGGCAGATGAACAGAGTTCGGCGCAAACATTAAATAAAATCAATGTGATATTATTAATTCATTAACCAAAACACCAACCATCAAAGCACAAAACACGAGGAGAAATATGGAGCTACACCAGCTTTACGGCGTGCATAGACCGGGCGATGAATGGCCGGAAGAAGACCGCGCCGCGCGAGCGGCTGTTGAAGGGCGGCAGATGAGGGAAGGTGGCGGGGTTATAAGTCGCCTGCCAAAACCTTATAACGATAACGAGCCGGCAACCAGAGTGACGATCAGGGCCGGGCAGCTTTACATCGGTGACGTTCCCGTGCCGTACCCAGTGCCAGTTGCCAAGCAACCGGCACGCAAGCCACTCGTCATCATCGAAAGCCCGTACGGTGGCGACATCGAACGCAACACAGAATATGCCCGCGTCTGCCTGCTGGATAGCCTGCGGCGAGGCGAAGCTCCGATTGCGAGCCACTTGCTGCATACGCAAGTGCTGGATGATATGCGGCCTGATGAACGTGAACTCGGCATCGAGGCTGGTCTCGCATGGTATCGCGTGGCGGAGAAATGCGTTGTTTACGGTGACCATGGCATTAGCCGTGGTATGATTGCGGGCATCGAGCGGGCTAAGCGGCTTGGTGTGCTGGTCGAGTTCCGCAACATTAAAGATATCGCAGCAGCTTGATGGCGCCGCAGGAGAAAAACCATGAGTAACCTTGAAACAGCAATTGCGGTAGCGGCAGCGGCGCACATGGACCAGAAGAGCGATAACGGAGATCCGTATATTCTGCATCCGCTGCGCGTCATGATGGCTCAGAAGACTCGTGAAACGCAGATCCTCGCTGTTATGCACGACATGATCGAGCACACGAACACGTCGCTGAACGATATCTATTCGTTCGGCTTTGACGACGACATCGTTCTTGCCTTGAACGCGATTACTCGACGCGATGATGAAGACTATCTCGTCTACGTGAAGCGCGCCTGCTCCAATCCTATTGCGCGACCGGTTAAGATCGCAGACCTGCGCGATAATCTGCGCACCTACGGCGACGATGAGGAGCACCGAGCACGCTACACCGCCGCTCTCGAAATGATCGGGGAGGCGCAATGATCCCCTTCAAAGTTGGTGATCAGGTGGTCTGTATCGATGCCAAGGTCGGCTTCGAACAGTTCATCGAGATCAAAGAGGGCGAAGTTTATACCGTAAGCTGGATCGGCACGTTCGAACACTACACGCAGGGCAGCTACATTGGCGTTCGCCTGAAGGGCGTTGATCGAGGCATGTGCCCACAGTTCGGATATGACAATCCACCGTTCGCAGCGCGTCGGTTTAGGCCGCTTGTTCGCGATAAGTTGTCTTCGGTCCGGGGACTACTTGCTGGTGGCCCTGTAACTGAGGAGTTTGAAGAGCCGAAGCGGAAGGTGAGGGAAAAGGTATGAGTTTCGTCGTCGACAGCACAGCGCCTATTTATACCGACCTCACTTTTGCGCCCGTCACTTCCGACGGCGGCAGCACGAGCTATTACGAGCTACCTCCACATGCGACCGAACTGAACGACCTGATCGAGCACAAAGGCATGTCCTTCGCGCTCGGCAACATCTTTAAGGCTTGCTATCGGTTCGGCGAGAAAGACGCGGCCAGCCGAATGTATGATCTGAATAAAATCATCTATTTTGCGGAGAGGCTGAAGGCGTTGGAGACGAGAACGAAAACTTAGCCAGTAGCGCGCGTCCTTTTGGAACTATCTACGAAAAGACCGCCTTCGGGATGAGCCTCCGCATGACCGCCTCAGTATATTAGAAAGCTTTGTCCAATCCTCTGAGGGGGAGGACATCTGGTTGTGCGCGTCTTCAATCTCGCGCTGCGTAGCAACAGAATTTTTCAATATGCTAAGATTAGTGGCCGGTAAGGCAAGGCCGATATTCTTTACATGGTTATCCATTTTAATCTCTCTTTCGCGTACGCTCCTCTGCCGAGCAATTATAATAAAAAAGGTCGGGCGATTGCCCGACCCTAAAGTCAACTTCTTTCGACAGTGCCAGTACATCCGTGGTCAAAGGAAAGAAGTAACTTCATTCAAGCCGCCTGCAAATTACAGGCTGACATTTTCCCTGATTTACGATCCTGTTCCAGATCATAAGTGAGCTTCTGGCCTTCGGTCAGCGAGTACATACCTGCGCGTTCAACCGCAGAGATATGAACAAACGCATCGCCGCCGCCATTTTCGGGCTGAATAAATCCAAAGCCTTTAGCTGCATTAAACCATTTAACAATGCCGGTGTTCATTTGAACCCCTTTCATAGCAATATTGATATCCGCGTTTAAATTAAACGCAGAGAAGAAACGATTTTTTAAAGGGAGTTTTCGTTCGGCGCACGGTTCTAATCGCGCATTGAGCAAATCTCAACAAGAAAATCTCGATGTCTATCTTCTATCAACTTAAATAAATTTTGTCAAACTATTAATATTTCATGATCGACTTCATAGGGGCAAAACTTAAATCTATAAATATTGTCGTTGTTTTTTATAGAGAAATAACGATTTATTTGAGAGGCCCGGTGTGGGCTCCCTCAAATGATAATTGTTAAGCCGTGCCGTAAGAGGATGAGCCATCAGTGTGAGGGCCCGCATTCGATTGAATGTCGCCCATCACCCCAGCCATAAAACTATTCAGAATCAATACTGACTCATTGTAATGAGGCCCCGGCAGTGGCTTCATCCTGGATGTGAGATAGCCGGCTTTCATAATCATCTGTTTCAGTATGCGATGGTTTGAGTGAAAATCGATATTATGGATATTGGAAGACATAGCGTCCTCCTTTCAAATTGCGGGCAAGGGCAGTTCAACCCGCGTCAGCGGAGCCCGTATTCAATCAAATGGCTGACAACCTATGGTGGACGGACAGCACTTGGATAGCAAGCGAACAATTAAGGTCACTTAAGGGCAAGCCCACTTTGTACCAACGGCCATATAATTGATTGATCTGCGGAAGTTCAATTCTTGTCAAAAAGAACCCCGCAGCGAGTACCGCGCGGGGTCAAGCGACTGTGTCCCCTCCAAAAGGACAATCAAAATTTACCCTTCTGGTCAAAAAAGTAAACCCCGATCTCCGAGAGGGAGACCGGGGTTTGCCTGCTGAGGGGCAAAGCATTCAGTGATTTACCAGAACAGCATGCACAATCAGAATATCAGTTGTTGAATAGATGAAAAGCCCCGAAATAAATAATGCTTTGCCGGGGGCTGCAAGCTGCTAGTGGGGCGTCGCCACCCTAGCAAGGCTTGTTTAAGGTCAGCTATTCGCATCGAATTTAAAAGTCGAGTGACTGCCGTCGAGGTACGCCTCAATTCTGCTCATTATCTAGAACGACGGTTATCTGATCTTTGACAAGTGCCCTGGCAATAATTCCGACAGCTACCGCTGCTTCCATGCCGCTCCACCCAGCTTTTTCAGCTCGTTCGATCAAATCGATAACGCCGTCAACTACGGCATCTTGGCAGTCAGCGTCGCGACCTTGATATTGTCCAATCTCGCGAGGACGAATAATCCGCTTAGGCATGTGGCATCCTAGATTTTATTCTAACTTACCTCTCCTTGCGAATTTTTGCCATCGTTGACAAAAAAGTAAACCCCGGCAAGGAGGACGCCATGCCGGGGTCACGCAGGTTGGGTTTTCATCGGTCTGAAAAGCCTGCGCAATTTATAATTTATGCGAACTAGATTAGTGGTCAAGCACAACCGATCAATCGAAAAGCCTAGCCAGTTCGGCCGCGCGCGTTGCAGTCAGTTCCGGATCGTGGTTGCTTTCCTCGAAGATTCTCATCACGAGTCGGGCTAGGCGGTCCTTGTCCTCATGGGTGGAGGGGCATCGTTCAAGGAGATCACAGCATTGGGTATATGCTTGCTGTAAAAGTTCCAGTTCGGTCGGGTTATACGTACCCTGATAATCTGCGGATCTGAACGGCATCGGTGGCTCCTTCTATACAACCACAGCGCTCAGTTTGGGCAAATTTCAAGTGGTATTTTGCGTTCGAAAAACGGGTGCTTTAATTGTCGCATGGGCGCGGAAAAGAAACCCGGGCTCCGAGGGCGCGCGCCGGGGCTACATACCAGTAGGGGTGTTAACAGAGCCAACCTGGTTTGCAGGGTCAGAAAGCCACTGATCGCGGTCCTGTGGCGCCCTAGATGCGTTCGCAAGTAGCCGTGAAAAAATGGGGAACGTTTTATCGCTCTCTTCGTTTTCACCCTGCGAAGAAATTCCCATCATTCAAAGGATGAAGAGATGAGCAGCACCACGGACAAAATTAAGGGAAAAGCCAATCAGGCCGGCGGAGCCATCAAGGAAGAAGCTGGCAAGCTTACAGGTAACCGAAAGGTTGAAGCAGAAGGCGCGGCCCAGAAGCTGAAGGGCAAGGCTCAGGAAGCCAAAGGCAAGGCAAAAGACGCCGTAAAGTCGGTGGTCGATAAAGCCTAAGTGATTTGCCGCTAGTATCTCCCTATCCTCTTGGGTGGGGAGATTTTTATTGAGCTCAGTAAAAGCCCCGGCTTGCGGGGGCAAGACCGGGGCTTCACCAGCTGTTTGCGGGGGCTGATGCAAGGTAATAATCGGACGAAAAGTCTCAGCAGTCAATAAAATATTGCGAGGACTCCTGATTTAAGTATCTGATAATATTATGAAATACTAATGATGCGACCTCCGCCATTGTTCGGCGGCTTCAGCAAGTGCGCTGCTGTCATCTTCTGTTGCCTCGTTCTGAAGAATGCGGTTCATGGCGAGTTCGATAATGGCGTTCGCGGCTTCCACCTCTCCCCATCCCGCTTGCTGAGCTTTGTCGACAAGTTCCCAAACATGATCTTCCAACTGAAACTGGCAATCCAGATCACGGTCTTCGTATTCACGACTATGTCTCGGACCCTTCACCATCCACCTCCTGCATCGTGTCGTCGCCTTGATATCGGCTATTGTTGACCTGGGGCGACACACGCCACGCTTGCAATATGTCGTCGTTTGCTGGTTTGAGTAGGTCTTCACGCGGCTCTGATAGCCAGAGGTGCCAGTTCTTCTCCTCCAGAATGACCGGCATGCGGGTGTGGATTTTCGCCATGAAGTCGTTAGCGGCACAAGTGATAATCGTGCAGCTTTTCACTTCTTCGCCGGTAGCCTTGTCGTGCCATCTCTCATGCAGGCCAGCGAAGGTGAGGGGCTTGCCGTCCTTGGCGGATATGAACCAAGGCTGACGCGCCTCTTTCGGGCCAGACCATTCGAAGAAGCCCGTTGCGGGTATTAGACAGCGCGAGCGTTTCAGCGGTCCCGCAAATGTCCGCTTTTGCTTCAACTCCTCTGCCTTGGCATTGAAAGTGATGTATTTGAAATCGCTCAACGACTGTTTCCATGAACTCGGAATGAGCCACCAACGCATTTCTGAATAGTCGAGGTTTCCGCCGTTCTGCGTGATGACGCCTACCTGCGTCGTGGGCGCGATGTTGTAGCGAGGCTGAATATTCCGAGGCGTAACCGCTGTCAGATTGTACATCGCGTGGATTTCAGCCCACGTATAGGTCTGGGTAAATCGTCCGCACATGCGCTCCTCCTCATTTGCAAAAAGGTAGGGCGCTTATTGTTGGTGTCTAAAGCGTGTCGCATTTATTCGGCCTCATACCCAGCAGCCTTAAAGAAGTTCTGGCATTGATTGATGGAGAAGAGACTGATGATATCGCCAAGTGCTTTTGAGATGGCGTCGAAGCTGCGT
>Ga0153948_1000893_pt1 | contig 15949 bp, 17 predicted proteins | sample TSNJ032MetaG_FD_104696 | JGI IMG/M metagenome (GOLD analysis project Ga0153948, IMG submission 104696) | Attine ant fungus gardens microbial communities from New Jersey, USA - TSNJ032 MetaG | ecosystem: Host-associated > Fungi > Mycelium > Unclassified | place: USA: New Jersey, Wharton State...
GCAGACCATTTTCACTGGCTCAATATTGAGGAAGACCCGTTTTTCCACGGTATAGGCAAAGACGTCATCGACGGGGCTTTCTATGATTGGTCATTGGACGTAACCGTCATAGCCAAAAACGAAAAAGGCGAAGAGTACTTTCCGGTAATAAACTCTCTAAACTACGGAGAGAAACTGGCTCAAATGCCCATAGGGACAGTGTCACTCATCACAGACCCCGACCACGACAGACTAAACATAGTCCAAATTGAAAACGCCAAAAATATAGCTAAAGTAAAATCTGCAGGCGTCGACTACGTTAAGCTGAATGATGAGCGCATACTTTCGGTATACAGCGCCAATCAGGCTTTTTTAATGATTATGGACTACTGGGCAAAACAATTAAAATCAAGAGGGGTCTTCGACAAGCACAAAAGGTTTATAGTGAAGACTACGGCAAGTTCAAAAAGTTGGGATGAGTGGGCCAAAAACAACAATGTCGAAGTTATCAATACCCCTGTGGGCTTCAAAGAAATAGCAAACGTAACTAAAAAAATAGAGGCGAAAATTGCCAAAAACGAACAAGATATAACTGTAGAAGATATTTTCGGCAATACTATACATCTCGGAAACTCGCCAAGAATGCTGTTCGGCGGGGAAGAATCAGGCGGCATGATTGTAGGGTCTGAAAATATGATAACTTCGCGCAATGGAAGACAAGCTCTCGCTATGCGCGAAAAGAGCGCATCTGAAGCAGTTATTATAGCTTCAGCACTGATATGTTCTCTGGACATCCCGCTATGGCAGCATCTTGAGAATATTTACGCTCAAAACGACATCAAGGCAAAATTCGACGTCAGGGAAGACATCTCGTATTACAACGAAAGTGAAGTAGACATTGCAAAACTAAAAGCTTCAAAACTTTCGGGCGAAGCAAAACGCACTAAAAACGACGTGTTTTATCTGGCGCTTGCAGTCGCTGTTAACGAGGGTAAAATCAGCTTTGGGGACGCAAAGAAAATACTTATTGACGCATTCCCCGATTTGGATTTTTCAAATCTTACAGAAGTTAAGTTCGTCGGAGACGGCACATACCTGAACTTCAGCAACAAATTTGTTGAAATCCGCCCGTCAGGAACTGACGCCAAAACCAAAGCTTACGCAGGCGGACTGAACAAAGAAGAGCTTCTAAACTGGGCAAGGACTTTGGGCAACTACGGAGGAGACTTAAACAAAGAGTATTTGCAGCATTTAGGTCAGTCCTACGTAAATGAAGCCAAGGATAAATCTTTAAAAATGTATGACCATTTTGCAAATAAAGATGCAAATTTCGAAAAATTTGAGGTCAAAGACTACTCCGGCCTCTTAAGCAAATAACTGCTGCGCCGTTTTCATCTGCCGCTCGCTCCTTATGCTAAAAAATACCCCCGAAGTATCGGGTGGTATTTCTTGTTATTTATCTTTAAAAACTATATATGTTTTTCGATATTTGAAACGATTGAAGACTTTGGCATTAAACCGACCAAAACTTCTTTTGCTTCTCCGTTTTTGAATATTAAAAGACTTGGAAGTCCGCTTATCTGATATTCTTTGGCAGTCTTAAAATTATCGTCGGTATTCACTTTTACAACTTTTATTTTACCGTCAAACTCATTGGCAATTTCATCCAAAACCGGACCCAATTTTCTGCATGGGCCGCACCATGGCGCCCAAAAATCAACAACTGTAAGTTTATCGCTTTTTAAAACTTCATCCTCAAAGCTCATATCGTTTACTTCAAGTACATTTGACATCTAAACTCTCCTTTTAAACCTGTACTGCATTACTTCGAATCCGCAATTACATTTACGTATTATAATATATTACAATGAATATTGACAAGATAGTCGAAAAGTTAAAAGAAGACAATAGCTCGAACAGAGTAATTCGAACCGAGTTTGTTGAGTTTATGGAAAGCTTGAGCCGGCAGCACACAGGGGCGGACGGTCAGTCCGGCACTCTGGGCGTTTCGATAGCCGCCGTTGACACCGGGCAGTTGATGAAGAATGAATTTACTGCCCATGATGTCCGCAAGGACGCGAATGGAGCCCGTAAAACGGGTAAAATGAGCGGACAAATCAGAGATTTGCCGGGCGGAGGGAAGATTGACTTAAGACATGCCAACATACCCTACCTTGTACTGATTTGCTGCATTTTAAGCCTGAGAACAAATGACAAAACCACCTACCCAAGCTCTATGCGCATGCTGGAGCTTGCAAAAACACCCTGCGAGATGGCAAAAGTAGACGAAGAAAAACTCTCAAAAGCAATCTACCCCGTAGGTTTTTACAAAAATAAAGCAAGGCAGATTAAAAAACTGTCAAAAATTCTTTGTGAAAAAATGGACTCCAAAGTGCCCGACAGCATTGAAGAACTCGTAAAATTTGACGGCGTGGGCAGAAAGACCGCTAATCTTGTTCTGACAAAAGGTTTTGGCATACCTGCAATATGTGTAGATGTCCACGTGCACCGCATTTGCAACCGCCTGGGGTATGTCAACACAAAAACTCCCGAAGAAACAGAGTTTGCGCTCAGAAAAAAACTCCCAAAGAAATACTGGATAGACTTTAACACCCTTCTGGTAACCCACGGACAAAACATATGCAAACCCGGTAAGCCCCTGTGCGGAAAATGCTCGATTTCAAAGTACTGCGGGTATTTCAAAGTCCTCTAAATTATTGATGAAATAAGCCTAAAAATATAGTATGATGTATTCGCAAAGGCTAATTAATGAATGGAGAACAAAATATGAAAAAAGAATGCGTAAGCCGGCAGCCCGAAGTGGGCGCGAGAGCGCTCGCACAGGGCGTGAAGATAGGCGACGTAGGAATTTCTAAAAGAAATTCTACAGGAGCAAATGCTTTTACTTTGGCAGAAGTTCTGCTCACTTTAGCGATTATCGGCGTTGTAGCGGCGCTTACAATCCCCGCTGTTGTAACAAAAATAACTAAAGACCAATACGTTGTCGGCCTTAAAAAAGCCTACAATACCCTAAAAGCTATAGAAAGAGAAGCAAGACAAGAGTATGGCGAAATGGAGAACTGGACTTCGACGCCAGGCGCAGACTCCACGGCTGACTTTGAAAGATACTTCCTCCCCTACTTTGATGTCTTAAAAAACTGCGGTGCAACAACAGAAACAGGCTGTCATGCGGAGAAAATTACATTCTTGAATGGCGAAGAGTATACAGACAACTTCAACACTACAGAATATTACAAAATAGTAACATCTGACGGTATATCTTGGGCATATTCTAAATATGGCGACACAAGTTCTCCGACTGTGTGGGGCATTTTCTATGTAGATGTCAACGGTTTAAAAGGCCCGAACAGATATGGCAGAGATATATTTGCATTTCACGTCTATCCTTCAAATCTGGGTATTAAGCCGTACGGTTCTTATGGTATTAACAATAGCAGCGATGCCTCCCCAATGCCGACAAGTACTATTGATGCAGACTGCAACACTTCTGAACAAGGCAACTTCTGCACTGCAAAAGTCCTCGCAGAAGGTGCTATGAACTACTAATGAATGGAGAACAAAATATGAAAAAGAATGCGTTTACGCTCGCAGAGGTGCTTTTGACTCTGGCGATTATCGGCGTTGTGGCAGCGCTCACCATTCCCGCTGTTGTAACTAAAGTCGCTAAAGACCAGTATGTCACAGGTCTCAAAAAGGCATACAATACCATGAAAGCTGTTGAGAGAGAAGCAAGAGAAGAGCACGGCCCTATGGAGAACTGGAGCTGGTCGACAGGAGGACATGGCTCAAACCCCACAGCTGACTTTGAAAAATACTTCCTGCCACACTTCGACGTCTTAAAAAACTGTAAAGCGACAACAGAAGAAGGCTGCTTTGCGGAGGAGATTACACGACTGGATGGCAGCACTTATAGTGACCTCAACACCACCTCACATTACAGAATAATAACATCTGACGGCATGTCCTGGGCGTATTTAAAATACGGTAACACAACTCCTCTGCTTGTGCAGGGCTGGTTATATGTAGATGTTAACGGTTTAAAAGGCCCCAACATACTTGGCAGAGATATATTTATGTTTTTAGTCTTCCCTTCAAACCTGGGGATTAGACCTGTCGGTTCTTATGACGCAGACGGCATTACCCCAACATCGACAAGTTATGTTGATGCATTTTGCAACACTTCTTTCTGGGGCGACTACTGCGCCGCGAAAGTCCTCTCTGAAGGGGCAATGAACTACTAGATACTTAGCTGATAAATCTCGAACAAACCACCAAAAGCACCCTCAAACAAAAAGCAGAGAGTGCTTTTAAGCAAACATTTTACGAACTAAATCCGAGGGTCAGGCGCAGTGTGGCCCATCAGGTATTTATCAAGACTGTATAAACCGCAGGTACAATCCTGGAATGATTGCAGCTTTTCAATCATATTAACAAATTTGTTTTCTTCCTCTACCTGCTCTGTGACAAACCACTGAAGGAATATAACTGTAGCATGGTCATTTATGCTTTGCGCATACTCGTACATACTGACTATATTGCCCGTCACAAACTTTTCATGGCTCAATGCATCCTCAAACACATTGATAGGGTTTATCCAGTTTGCGTCGGTAGATTCAATGCGCTCTAAAACAATTTTTTGATTGGCAAGCAGTAAATAATCATAGATTCTTCTGGCATGCTCCATTTCTTCCTTTGCCTGCTCCTGCATGTATTTGCCGAAACCATCCATAGAAATTTGCTTAAAATATGTCGCCATAGCAAGATATTTGTACGCTGAAAACAGCTCATTATTAAGCTGTTTATTCAGCTTTTCAACCATAGTAGTATTCATAGTAATTTCCTTTCATAATTATTTATTTGACCACAAGCCGTGTATATTACAGTTTTCTCTTGCAAATATATCCTTGCCGGCACAGTTGCATTTAAGCTCCATCTTAGGCTCTTCACCGGGATACAAATACTCTCTTTTAACATATTTTTCATCAGATGAAATAACTTCAATAAACTGTATGTAGTGCTCCGGCTCCATAGGGTGAGGAGCGGAACCAACCTTGATAACCTTTCCGCCTTCTATGTCCTCGACAACCGGAACGTGCTTTTCGATAGCGCCATCATGTGTATTGGGAATAAGGAGTTCCATTTCCTGGTCACAGCATACCAATTTCCCATAGCCACTGAGTACTATTTCCACCATGTTGTTGCATATGTTACATTTGTACAGCTCAAGTTTGTTTGTCATTTTTTCCTCCGTTTCAATGATAGCGCTGCCTGCATTTTTTATTCGCTGCTCATGACAAGACTCAAGTATTCTTGACTCTTTACTTGCTTCTTATAATAAAATGCAAACTTTGCCTTTTGTACTAACCAACTAACTAATTTTCCGTTTTTTGTGTATAATGTACTAACTATACAACAATCTCTGGAGCATTTAAATGAAAAACGAAGCAAATGACAAAGATATTTACAATGGAGCGCAAGTTTTACTAAAGTCATTGGAAGCAGAGGGTGTCAACGAAATCTTCGGTTACCCCGGCGGCGTTATTCTGACAATTTATGAAGCACTATACAACCAGGAAGCCATTAAACACTACCTTGTGAGGCACGAACAAGCCGCAATACACGCAGCGGAAGGCTATGCCCGTGCAACAGGAAAAGTTGGTGTTGCTCTGGTAACTTCGGGACCGGGCGCTTGTAATGCCATAACAGGCATAGCTAATGCTTATTATGACGGTTATCCGATTGTTGTTTTCACGGGACAGGTAGCACTCGAGCAGATAGGAAACGACGCCTTTCAAGAGGCGGACATTGTCGGCATAACACGCTCGTGCTGCAAGCACAATTATCTCGTTAAAAGCATTAAAGACCTGCCGAGAATAGTAAAAGAAGCTTTTCATATAGCCTCAACAGGCAAACCCGGACCCGTTGTGGTAGATTTACCCAAGGACATTCTTGTACAGACAAGTAGATTCAACTACCCGACAGAGGTAAAACTCGCAGGCTATAACCCTACATACAAAGGCCACCCCCTTCAGGTCGTAAAGGCGCTAAAGCTCTTAAAAGAAGCTCAAAGACCTGTAATTATAGCAGGCGGAGGCGTCTTATCTTCAGGCGCCTGCGAAGAGCTCACAAAGCTGGCTCAAATGCTTGAAATCCCCGTGACACATACCCTCATGGGTACGGGAACTTACCCTGCCGACTGTCCCAAGTACCTTGGCATGCTCGGTATGCACGGTAATTACTGGGCAAACTACGCAGTTGTGAATGCCGATGTAATAGTCGCACTGGGAACAAGATTCAATGACCGCATAACAGGCTGCTTAAAGCGTTTTGCAAGAGATTCACAGGTGGTTCACGTTGACATAGACCCTTGTTCGATAAGTAAAAACGTAAAAGTCGATATTCCTATTGTCGGGGACGTTAAAAACGTGCTGCAGTCAATGATAGAGCGTATTGAGAAAAAAGGCTGGGTTACAGACCACAAACAGCGCGAAATTTGGTTTAAACAGATTGATGAATGGAAGCAAAAACGCGCCCTCCCTATGGTCAACTCGGAAAAAATGAGTGCTATAGACGTTATAGAAACTATTTACAAACACACAAAAGATTTATGCCCCATTGTCTGTACGGAAGTCGGACAACACCAAATGTGGACAGCGCAGCTGTTTAAGTTCAACGAACCGAGAAAGCTGATAACATCAGGCGGCTTGGGGACTATGGGCTTTGGCTTTCCCGCTGCCATGGGCGCATATGCGGGCATCAGAAATTGCAAAGGAAAGAACAATGTCGTCTTAAACATAGCCGGCGACGGCTCTCTGCAAATGAATATACAGGAACTCGCAACCTGTATGGACTACGGTTTTAAGGTTATTAACTGCGTTATTAACAACGGCTATCTGGGCATGGTAAGACAGTGGCAGGAAAAACTCTTTAACAAACACTACTCCCACACCAAAATATCCGCTCCCGACTTTGTTAAAGTGGCCGAAGCCTATGGTGCGCTTGGCATAAGAGTAGAAAAAGAAGAGGACATCATACCTGCACTGGACAAAGCGCTTGCGGCAGATACCCCCGTAATTATTGACTTTATTGTTGAAAACTTTGAAATGGTTTACCCGTGGGTACTTGCGGGCCAACCGTTAAACAAGGTGCTTTTATCAAACGACTGCCCTGTAGAATAATGCAAGAGGAATAGAAGATGAACCACACAATATCAATTTTAGTAACAAACGAATCGGGCGTACTTTCAAGAATTGTCGACCTCTTTTCAGGCAGGGGCTACAACATCGAGAGCCTGACTGTTGCACCTACTCTGGACAGGGCCTTTTCAAAAGTTACTATCGTTACCAAGGGCAACGAGGCAGCGCTCGAGCAAATTAACAAGCAGCTAAACCGTCTTATTCCTGTTATAAAAGTTATGGATTTACCTGTCAGCGACGCTATAGAGGCTGAAATGGCAATAGTTAAAATACATGCCAAAGATGAAGACAGGGCTCAGATTTTAAGTATTGCACACACAACAGATTCAAAAATTATTGATGTTAACGACAAAAACTATACTATTCTGACAGTGGGCAACGACAAGAGCATAAACGCACTTATAGAGCTTCTAAAGCCGTTCGGTATAAAAGACCTCGTCAGGAGCGGCAAAGTCGCAATGTCGAAAAGTGCTAATTAAATAACTGCTTCTTGCGCTCGGCAGCACTTATTGCACTAATTTGTTATTTGAATCGACATGCGCAATTTTAGGGGTGAATGTTTTTTGCTCTTCTTCATTAAGGAGCGCATAAGCAACTATAATAACCTTATCGCCCGGCTGTACAAGCCTTGCCGCGGCGCCGTTTATGCACACAATGCCCGAGTCTGCTTCACCTTCAATTACATAAGTGTGAAAACGTTCTCCGTTGTTAATATTTAAGACATCAACCTTCTGGTTAGCCTTTATCCCCGAGGCAGTCAAGAGCGTTTTATCTATTGTAACAGAACCCACGTAGTTCAAATTAGCATCTGTTACAGTTGCTCTGTGTATCTTGGCGTATAAAAATTCTGTTAACATAAGTTTATTTTAGCACCAAAATTGAAGTAAAATATTACAAATTATTAAGATTTAAAGTCAAAAATGTTATAAAAAATCCCTGGAGGGAATTAATAGAGTATAAGATTGAATAACTAAAGATGTTATAAAGTTTCTCTCTAATTCCTCTCTCTAATATGTGGTAAATTTACTGGCTCTCGGGTCAGTTTTTTTTATGTGCGTGAGCCGGACGCGAGACACGTAAGGCGTGGACGGTCAGTCCGCGACTGCAGTGTCGAACAATCGATGGCGCGAAGCGAGAAAAGAGGTAAGTCTACTTAGCCTCTTGCACCGAGCGCCAAGCCAAAAGACCCGAAGGGACTTATGGCCGCCGTTGACACTGGGCAGTTATGAAAATTTACTGCCCGTGATACTCGTAGGGTGCGGCTGAGCACGAGTGCGAAGAAGCAGGGACCCCACGCGACCAAGGAGTAGCTGAGGCTTGCCGAAGTGTACTTTTTGTAGCTGCTTTAGCAGCGTAGCGAAGGGGGTAATCTTTGATTTGACAGGCGGAATTCCGTTCAACTACTTCCCTATACAGAAATTCTCGAAAATATGCGTCAAAATATCGTCAGTCACAAGCTCTCCGGTGATTTCATCCAAAGCCAGAAGTGCAGACTTGATGTCAATTGAAATTAAATCTTGCAATTGTTCAAGCCTGGTCTCGTTTAGCGCGTTTTCAAGCGCTCTTCTTGCCGTACGAAGGCACTCTTGCTGCCTTTGGTTAGTCGAAAACTCAAACTCCAGTTGGTCTAAACCGATAATTTTATTATAAATTGCATCCTTTAATTCGTCTATGCCAAAAAGCGTTACAGAGCTTACCTTTAGACCCTCTCCATCCGCGCAGATATCCGCTTTTGTTGAGATTAAGAGCTTTGGAACCCCTTGCGGACACATGGCAAAAATGGCTTCGTCCTCCGCCTGCAAGGATTTCAAGCCGTCATACAGGCACAAAATCAAGTCAGCTTGAGCAATCGCCTCCTTGGCGTTTGAAATGCCAATCTGCTCCACTTTGTCTATATTTTCGTCATCCCTTATGCCTGCAGTGTCTGTCAGGGTCAAGGCAATGCCTTTAATATCAAGGGTTTCGTTAATTGTATCCCTCGTAGTCCCTGCAACGTCGGTAACTATAGCCCTATTCAAGCTTAAAAGCGCATTAAATAAAGAAGATTTGCCGACATTTGGCTGGCCGACTATAGCAACCTTCGCGCCTTCGCGTAAAATATTGTGCGAACGCGCAGAGTTTAAAATCTTATCTATTTTTGAAACCGCTTTGGCCAAAACCGTCTCTATATCTCTGTAGTCAACCTCTGCAACGTCTTCAGGGAAGTCCAGTGACGCAATAATTTTTGCAAGGATTTCGGTTATAGTTTGCTTTATATTGTTAATTTCGACCCTTAAGGCACCCGCAAGGTTACTGGCGCTTAGGTTAGCGGACTTTTCAGTTTTGGCATGCATTAAATCCAAAACTGCCTCTGCCTGCGTCATGTCTATTTTGTGGTTCAAAAAAGCCCTCTTGGTAAACTCGCCGCGCTCCGCTAATCTCGCCCCCGCTCCCAACAGCAGATTCAAAACTTCTTTAACCACAACAGGAGAGCCGTGGGTCTGTATTTCTATAACGTCCTCCCCCGTAAAGCTGTTAGGCGCAATAAACGGCAGAAGGATTACCTCGTCTATGCGCTTTTCGCCATCAACAATCCACCCATGGTTAATTTTTTTCGGCGAAATTTCTTTGGAAAAGTATTTTTGGACTATCTCATAAGACCTCTCACCGCTTACACGTATAACACCGACGCCTCCGACACTTAGCGGAGTAGCTATTGCGCATATTGTATCGAAATTGTTATTCATAATGTCAATCTTACCATGTTTGTTATAAAATCGAGAGCGAAGAGAAATTAAACAATAAGGGGTATTAGAGATATAATGGATTTTGTAGGACTTACGATAGATTTTTTAAAGTTTTTGGCAAACATATCAGGCAGCTGGGGTATAGCGATAATCCTTCTGACGATAATTGTTCGTGCCGCAATGTGGCCCTCAAGCGTTTCACAGCAACGTTCTATGAGGACAATGCAAACGCTTCAACCTAAGATGAAAGCAATTCAGGACCGCTACAAAAACGACCCTCAAACTATGCAGCGTAAAATGATGGAGTTCTACAAAGAGCACAAGTTCAACCCAATGGCAGGCTGTCTGCCCCTCTTGATACAACTGCCGATTTTTATTCTTTTGTATACAGCCCTTATGAGCCCTCAGTTTATTGAGCAGGCGGGGCAAACAAAGTTTTTGTTCATAGACAGGCTTGATGCGACCATAAGGAGTAATGCGGGCATTTCAAACGACGGCACATTCGGCGTCGGCCAGTTTGACACTTTCTCAGGCGGCAAGACAGTTAAAGTTTATCTGAACAACGGCGAAGTCATGGAGGGCGTCAAGGTTGAAAAGCCGATGAAAGCAATTACGGTTCAGGGAGAAATAAGCCCGGGTCAACCGCTTGACCTGAAAATGAGTCTTAACGACTTAAAACTAAAATATACTGAACTGGATGCCATAGAAAGCGCGGATATTGATGTCATAAACAACCAAACCCGCGAAACAGAGAATCTAAAGTTTGTCCGCGATGATTCAATTTTAAAAACAACCGTTCCCACTATTGCGGTTAAAAGCACTATTCACTACGACGTCATAGCACTAATACTGTTCTTTGCCCTCACTATGTGGCTTTCGCAGAAGATTATGCTCTCGTCTCAGAAGAATGTGCCGCAAGACCCTACCCAACAGGCGCTTCAGAAGTCTATGGGGACTATGATGCCCATTATGATTACCGTAACATTTATATTTATCCCGATTCCGGCAGGCGTACTGCTTTACCTTGTCACATCCAACATTTTCCAAATACTTCAAACCGTAGCTATAAACAAGCAGCTTGAAAAGGAAGACGAGGCCAAAAAAGCGTCTCTCGCAAGCGGCAAACCTCAAAAAGAAGATGTTGAAGTTAAGGGAGCAAAAACTATTGAGGCCAAAGAAATTAAAGACATAGAAGACGAGAAATAAGTTGTATATTAAAAAGCCGCCAAGCAGGCGGCTTTTTTGTGCCCGTAAAAGTACGAAACATTTCTTAACAAAAAAAGATTTCAGGGCAATTTTTGAGCGGAAATTTTCTTTATTAAGGTATAGGGAATTCAATTTTTATAACAAGGAGGCAAAGCCTCAAGTTAGGAAAAAATAATACGCAATTAATCTAAATGATTATATAGAACAGATTTACTCTCTCTCTTAATATCCTCGTGTTTATTAAATGTTTGTCTAAGGCAAACATTTTTTTTATGCGTGGATAGGGGGTTTTAGTTCACCCCCAAACACAGGGATGAAAGCATATAGATGATGAACGCGATGTCAGCGCCCATTTTATTTTTGGATTTTAAGTACAAGGTAATAAAAAGCCGCATATAATTCAGAAGCCTGAATGTATTTAAGGATCTCTAATAATTAGTTTCGAAATAGCAACCAACTGCCCCGCTACATTTAAGGCTTGGATCTTATCTAAAGGAAAAGGTTTGATATTGCAGTGTTTATCTAGAGTTTTTTTCTCTAAAAATAATTTCGTGCTACAAGATTCGATTTTTTCTATATCCTCGACTTTTAAATCAGCCCTAGCAAGTGTATGTGGAGGTCTTTTGCAATATCTTTTATCACCAAGTTTAAATATTTTCTCATCATTGCCCCGCATAAGTTCATTATCTATATCAAAGACAGATATTTCCCCTGATTCTCTATCCTTTTTTTTAGCAAAGACATTTGTCTTTATGACACCCGTCCTATTATCATACAGATAAGAATCTCCGATAAATCGGGTGACATTTTTTGGTTTTTTAAAAAAACTACTCAGCATTCATTAAAACCTTTGATATCGTATTCATAAATTCTTTTTGATTTTCAGCATTCTGAAGTTTTGAGCCATAAACATTGCCGCTAGGTGATATTATACTGAAAATAAACTGATCATTCCCGGTGAAAACAATTGAAATCACAATATTATTTTTTATATTCCATTCAAAGCCTATATCTCCGTCATAATATGGAACTACAAAAGGTGCAGGGACATTTTTTATATACTCTATAAATGTTTGTGCCTGTTGAACAGAAACATCCGAAATACCCTTAGCTGAGTCGTTATCATCACAAGCCCAACCATCCTCTTTGCATTTGTCCGATATCGCATTTAATTCATCGGACAAGCTTGATTTGATGCCCTTTTCCCTTTGCGCAGTTGTCATAAATTTAAAAAAATAAGTGACATATTCGTCACCAAAAGTCACATTTCTTTCAGGAGATTTGGTGAGATTGATTCTAGCAGTTAGATATTTCTTTCGCTCTGGGCAAGTAAAAAGTGCTGTTGCAGCCATCCTATTTAAATTCCTCCATATCATACGCATTTATAAAATTTGAAAAAAAGATTTTATTTTTAAAATCCTTTAACTGTGATAGCTTGTTTTTTAAATCATCAACCGCATCTACTGTAAATGGCTCGGTGATATGTGTATCTATGTCAAAAATAATATTTAAATTATTAATGTCCAAAGCCCTAAAGGCAGTCTTTATACTTGCTTGCAATGAATTATCAAAAGTTGAAACAATATTTGTGACTGAAAGATAGTTTGCAATACCTGCAAATACATCCCTATCTTCCTCACAACTTATTGTGGGAGCGATTTTAAAACTTTCAAGCAATTTCTCCATAGGTATGGAGAAATTATTAACATATCTTAGCCCAATGTCTGAAACTTCTATTTTTTTATTAAAAATTTCTCTAATATTAGTAGCAATAAGGGCAAACTTTTCAAAGAATATTTCAAAGCTTTCATACTTTGTTTTATCTGTAAACATTATGTTATTAGGTTGAATATGAATAGTTTCATCATCATTAGCGGTAAATATAACAATTCCACTGGCAGTATTTTGAATTATTTTAGGCTCTTCTCCGACTTCAAATGTAACAGATTGAATTTCTTCTTTGTTTACATATTTTTCTTTTAATGAAAAATTATCACAAAAAAGAGTTATATCCTCTAGCGAACTGAATAATCCATCTATTGAAAGGCCGATAATGACTTCTTTTATTGGCGGGTTATTTAATTTTCTTCTTGTCATTTTAATCACTCATGTGTTTAGTATACGCAAAATTTAATTAAAGTAAAGTTGTAAGGACTTTACTCGCAAACTTGGCTCAGTACATTATAGCGCATAAAACAAGTAATTCTACCATCCATATCACCTAAATTCCTTTTTTAATTCAACCTTTATTTTATATTTTTTACATAGCTTCATGCAAAGTTTAAAACATATCTCATACTAAAGCATAATAAATCCGTGAAAAAAATTACACTATTGCCTTGGTCATTCTCTCGGTGCGCTTGGCGCTCAGGATATTTCTAAGTTTCATAATAGCCTGGGCATGCAGTTGGCACACGCGGGACTCTGAAACGTTTATGGCTTCGCCAATTTCTTTAAGCGTCATGTTCTCGTGGTAGTAGAAGACCAAAAGCATTCTCTCGCGCTCGGGAAGCCTTTTCAGGGCATGTTCAAGCTCGCGTTTGGCGTCTTTTCTCTCGGCCTCTTCTTCGGGGCGTTCAGACTTGTTGTCTTCTATAGTGTCTATTATCTCTATACTCTCTTCGGACGAGCCTTTTTTGTCATAGAGAGAGCCTATGTTTGTGTCTTGAGCCAAAATTTCTTCAATTTTATGGACCTCAATACCCATTATGCTTGCGACTTCTTTTGTCGTGGGAGCGCGGCCGAGTTCCTGCTTCAGCCTTTCTGTTGCAAGTTTGACATCTTTAATCTTTTTCCTTACGGTCCTCGGGAGCCAATCCGAAGCACGTATACGGTCTATAATACTACCTCTGATGCGCATCAGTGCATAAGTTTCAAACTTCGCGCCTTTGTTCGGGGAAAACTTTTCAACCGCGTCAATCAGGCCTTCTACGCCATAGCTTGCAATGTCTTCGTAGGAAAAGCTCGGGGGTAAGCTTACCTTGATACGGCCGATAACGTAACGTGTGAGATAGATGTACTGCACGATAAGCTTGTCCCTCACAAACTTGTTTGCGCGGTCTTTGAAATACGCCTCCCAGAGTTCTTTTAACTCTTCATCAGATACGCGTGCTATCTTTTTATAAGAATCGACGTCGACACTTTGGCTCATTTTCAGTATTCTTCTCTAATCCCAAGTCGTATCTATTATCATGAATTGACATGTAAAATCCCCAAATCAATTCAATAACATTATGTCTATTGTTATTTAATTTGGCAAGTAAGACATCATGTATTTGGTCGAGAATGGCACTAAAGATATCAGGTGCGTGAACGATTTTTTGAAAAATAATATTGGTAGAATGGTTTTATACTCCTTATAGAGACGATGATACAAATATCCCTAATTTTCTTGCTGTGCTTCCCTGGTGCAGCATTTATTTTGTCTCAATATATAAGCATAATTACGGGGTTAACTAAGCAGTTCATACAGTGACGGCGCATCGTTCACGCTTACATTCCCCTTGGGAATAACGAGAACTTTAGCCCGCACTGTTTTGCTTGCGTACTCTATAGTAATCTCATCTCCGACTTTCAGCTGTTTTGCAGGCTTTGCAGGGTTGTTGTTAACAAACACGCGTGCCTGTTCGCAAACTTCATTGGCCACAGTGCGGCGCTTTATAAGTCGCGATACCTTAAGAAACTTGTCCAGGCGCATATTCAACTACCTCATATTCAGAGTTTGCCTTAAGGCGTTTCTCGATTTCATCAAATGTCAAAAAGCCCTCCTGTGCACCGTAATAGCTCACAACAGAAGCAGCGTTAACGCTTGCATAAGCCAGTGACTTCGGCACATCATCTTTAAACTTTTCCATTGCCCCGACAAACGTTGAGGTGAAGCAATCACCTGCACCGAGCGTGGTTTTAACTTTTGCGGGAAACTCGGGCGCTATATAGAATTTTTTCCCGTCATACGCGTAAGAACCCCGCCTGCCGTCGGTCAATACAACGACGCCGCTTGTCATAGACTTTATACGCTTTATTATGGTAATAATGTCGGGATGTACCTTCTCCAGAGAGAACTTTTCTTTTTTGTTGTCAGGGCGTACTTCAATTTTTGTCAAAAGAATTGCCTCTTCTTTGTTTAGTATGAAAATTTCAGCAGTGTTTAATATTTTTGAAAAATACTTTTCACCCTTCAAGATGCCTGTACTGCCTGCATTTAATGCCAGCTTTACACCGTTATTTTCGGCATACTGTGCCAGTTTGTTTAAAACTTTATTGCTCTCGCCTGCCAAGGGAGCAACGTAGAGCCACTTTGCATCTTTTATGTGTTTTAAGTTAATATCTTTTTCCGCTATGCAGGAATTTGCACCCCTGTAGGCAAGAACTGTTCTGTCACCTTGAAAACTTACGAGTACTATTGAAAACCCCGTAGAGAACTCGTTGGTTAAGGTAATATTTGAAATATCCACCCCGCGCTTAGTCAGCTCCTTGCGTATAGCTTCCCCTACTTCATCATCGCCAAGTTTTGCTATTGTTGTAGTTTTGAAGCCCATGTTGGCAAAATTAACCGCGGTATTTATACCTCCGCCTCCGCCGCTCTTGTAAAAGTCGTCCAACTCAACCTTAGCCCCGTAGGGAAAGCAAAGGAACTCCAACGTTGTCTCGGGAGAACTTGCCGTTACTATACTTGCTTTGTTACTCTCAATAAAAGTATCCTGCGTGGCCGAACCGATGGTAATAATATCAAACATGAGTTAATCCTTTTGCCTGCTCTGTCCTGTCTATTATATAATACAGACAGAGCAATGTACAATAACTCTATCAGCGTACGGTTTA
>Ga0153948_1000897_pt1 | contig 15940 bp, 14 predicted proteins | sample TSNJ032MetaG_FD_104696 | JGI IMG/M metagenome (GOLD analysis project Ga0153948, IMG submission 104696) | Attine ant fungus gardens microbial communities from New Jersey, USA - TSNJ032 MetaG | ecosystem: Host-associated > Fungi > Mycelium > Unclassified | place: USA: New Jersey, Wharton State...
ACATATCATTTGAGAGATGGATATAAACAAAATCAACTAAGAGAATTTGGAGTTGAGGTAGTCAATGAGCCTATTGTTGTTGATAACAAAGTTATTACATCATACTGTCCTGAAACAGCGGTTAGTGTAGCGTTTATACTTTTAGAAATGCTAACATCGAAAGAACAAATGGAAATTGTTAAATCTGCTATGGGTTATTAACAGTATAGTATAAGAGCAAACCGCCGTTCATGACTCAAAACCGTGCCGCTTCGTGGGTATCGGGATTATCGGCGGTGCACCAGCGTGGTGGAATCGTTAGCTGCGGACGATTGCCGCTAACCAAACAGCGTAGTGATTTTATGTTTTGGAGGTTAAAGCAAATGTTGAAAAAAGCATTAGTAATAATAGATATTCAAAATGATATAACAAAGAATTACAAGGATATAATTGATAATATAAATAAGGCCATAGATTGGGCTGTCAACAACGATGTTCATGTTGTTTACATAAGACATGAAAATTTATCAGATGGCACGAGGACTTTCAAGCCCAATACGCGCGGGTCTGAATTAGTTTCGGACATGAAAATGGTATCAGAAAATGTCTTTACAAAATCCAAGGGAAACGCATTAACCAGTGAGGAGTTCACAGACTTTATCAAGAAAAATGAGATATGTGAGTTTTACCTCACAGGAGCAGATGCTATTGCTTGTGTTAAATCAACCTGTTACAACTTGCTCAAGGCAAATTACAAGGTTACTGTCTTATCAGATTGTATTACCAGTTATGATAAAAAGAAAATTGACGAAATGCTGCATTATTATGAAAGCAAGGGCAGTAAAATAGTTAGTTTAGATGCCCTGTTAGATAAATGAATAGTATAAGCACACCGCCGCGCAAAGCTCAAAACGGCTTCGTGCCTTGATTATAGTGATTATCTAAGCCGCAACATTGGTGTAAAATCGTTAGGTTCGGCGAAGACGTGACGGTTCAGCGTGACCGATATTTTATATAACGCGAACCTTGGGCGATAAGAGATAACATCAGGAGGGTAGTTTGGGTGATAAAGAATATTAGACTGCAAGCACTTATTAAAATTGGGATCGGTGGCGTTTTGCTTTTTAGTGTTATATGGGGATATTTTCCGATTCCGAATCACATGAATGAATATACTTTTTTAAGCAACGCAATTGAAGGGCTTGCTTTGATTTGTTCAGGCATACTATTATTGCACAAACGTAAACACATTCCTACATTCATAGACTTGTGCTTAGTAATATTGGCATTTATCATGTTAGGCATATGCATTACAAACTATCAAATATTTGGATTTGATGGGCCATATTTATTCCTGCACGTTATAAATCCTTTGTTATTGCTGTTGCATTGGATTTTCATAACTGAAAAAGGAAGAATACAAAGCTCCAAGCATGTTTTAGCTGTTTTAGTATTACCGGCCTTGTACATAACTTTTTTGCTTATTTTCGGGCGTGTTACAGGAAATTACATTTATCCTGTTTTCGATATCAACGTACTTGGCGTTTTTAACGTATCCATGTTTATATGTGTGGTTGGATTGTTTTTTTTGGGGATGGCATATGCATTGTATTTTATAGATAAGAAAATGGGTAGAAAATAAGCACAACGCCGTACATGGCTCAAAATAGCTCTGTGTCTTGATTATCGGGATTATCTAAGCCGCAACATTGGTGTAAAATCGTTAGGTGCGGCGAGGGCGCGGCGGTTCGGTGTGGTCGATATTTTATATAATCGGCAACTCACAATAAAGCAAAAAAGCGATTAAAAACTGAAAAAAGAAAAGAGGAAATACTATGGATTTTATAATTGAACATCTCCCCATCCAGCCTATTGTATACATGAGAAGAACTGGGGCATATGGGAGCGAAAACTACAAGTTAATGGCGGCATTGAAAGAGTGGGCTAATCGAAAAGGACTATATAAAGACTGCATAATTTATGGAATTGCACAAGACAATGAAAATACGCCGCCAGAGAAATGCCGCTATGATGTATGTTTAGTGGCGGCGGTTGATTGCCCGGTGGACGAGTCAGTAAAGCGAGGGGAAATCCCCGACGGTAAATATGCAGTTTTTACTATTCCCCATACCGCAGAAGCAGTGCAAAAGTTTTGGGCTACAATCGCTCAGGAGATACAAGAAAAAGCATTACAGTTTGATATGACAAAACCTATTTTGGAGCGTTACAAGTACAGACTGATTGAAGATGAAAAGTGCGAGTTTTGCATACCTTTGTCGGACTGATACGCTTTAATTTCCAATGTCGCACAAGCATCCCATTATAAGCAGATAGCCGGGAACGCCCCTAAATACCACTTATTCGTGGGTATGAGTATTAGCAACAGCGTAACAACAGGGTAAAAAGATTAGCCGTTGCGCGTTACAGCAGACAGGGCGGGATGCTTAATTTATATTTTCAAATATGAGGTGAGGAATAAAAAATGTGGAAAGATACAGAAAAAAAACCAATAGGCATATATCTTCTACTTACATTCGCTATCGCTTGGATAAGTGAGGCGATACTAATAGTGGGCGAAAGAACTAGCCTTATTACCGGAACAGCCGGATTTATTCTGTCATATGTGGTTATCGGATTTGGAGCAGGCTTTGCACCCGCATATGCCACGTATATTATTCTAAGAAGATATAAGAAAATAGACGGTTTCAAATCCTTTGCTACGCTTATATTTAAGGGCAATTCTGTAAGGAATACTATTATTGTAACAGTCTTGTTTTTTGCAAGTCAGCTTCTTGTTAACTTGATTACAAATACATATACTGGAGAAGCCTTATATATGTTTATCCTATATATACCTTTAATGGTTATTGGCGGAGGTATAGAAGAAGTCGGCTGGCGCGGATTTTTGCAACCAGCCTTGGAAGAAAAATATCATTTTACTATATCGGGGATTATTGTTGGGGTGATTTGGGCAGTATGGCACTTACCCTTATGGCTTGTTCAAAATTCATCCCAATCCTCAACTAATTTTATATCATTTTTGTGTTATTGTATAGTTTTCAGCTTTGTACTGGGAACATTATACAAACTGACAAAGAATGTTTTTATGTGTGTTTTATTACACGCATGGGGAAATGTACTTGGTTCCATGTTTATAGGCGACGCTGTTTACAATCCCCCAAGTTTCTTTTTGTTGTTTGTCTATTTAATTGAAATTGTGATTTTTGTAATAATATTTAGTATTGCAGACAGGAAAAAGAAAATATTAAGTTAGGTTAACTACAACGTCGCTGTTTCCAAATGTGTAGAAATTAAGCACAACGCCGCCCACGGTGGGAAGCGACTCTGCGCATTGATTAGTGGGATTATCTAAGACACATATCGGTGTTTAATCGTTAACCGTGTCGAGGGTGCGATGGTTCGGTGTAAACGAGTATTTATATTAGTGGTAATTCGCAATAAAACGATAAGGCGCAGAAAAATTATTAAGGATAGGTTGATTATAATATGGCATTACGGCAATTACGTTACAAAGGCGATGAAGCACTTACAAAAAGATGCAGGGAAGTTATAAAAGTCGATGACAGAATTAGGCAAATATTAGATGATATGATGGACACTTTGCACTCAACAGAAAATGGCGCGGCATTAGCCGCTAATCAAGTAGGTGTTCTTCGTCGATTGGTTGTCATTGATTACTTAGACCATTATTTGAAATTAATAAATCCAAAAATTATCGAAAAAGATGGCGTTCAAGAGTGTATTGAAGCCTGTTTAAGTTTTCCTAATATTTGTGGTAAAACGATTCGTCCGCAAAGAGTGACAGTACAAGCCTTAAATGAAAACGGAGAAGAAATCATTATAACAGGTGAAGATGAAATGGCTAAATGCCTGTGTCATGAAATAGAGCATTTAGACGGTGAACTTTTTACTGACAAAGTCATTGAATTTGTTGAATAAATATCATGCGCACCTTTTTCCCCAAAGGCGCAGAAATAAGCACAATGCCGGGAGCGGCTTAGTTTCCTAATTCTGCGTAGGTATGAGTATTATCGACAGCACAAAATCACCTAAGAATCGTTAGCTGTGACGGTTTGGGGTTTTAACACTAACACAGCGAATTTATATTAGCGGAAGTTGGAAGTATGGGAAAATCATCTCCAAATATCGCTCATTTATGTAGAAGGAGTTTATATATGAGTCGCATAACTTTAAGAACAGTCAATGATGAAGATATTGGCTTGCTAACAGAATGGTTAAATAAAGATTATATACTGAAATGGTATCACGAGCCTAATGACTGGCTCCATGAGATTAACAGACGAAATGACAAATTTGCGTGGGTACATCATTTTATTGTCATGGATGGAAAAACGCCTGTCGGCTTTTGCCAATACTACGATTGCTTTGATGCTAACGATATGGAAGATTGGTACGATGTTCCCCGAAGTGGTGAGACTTTTAGTATAGATTATTTAATTGGAAACGAAACCTATCTAAATAAAGGATATGGGAAAGCTATAGTTAAGCTTTTGACTGATACCATTAAACAAACGGAATGTGCGAGGCAGATTATTGTTCAGCCGGAAAAAGAAAATCATTCATCAAACCATGTGTTACTCGCAAACGGGTATATATTTGACGAACAGATGAACTGTTACTGCAAATCGCTTGATTAGGTTATGATAATTTATTAAGAGGTCAACTTCCCATTATAAGCACAATGCCGTGAACGGTTCAAAACGGCTCTGCGGCTTGATTAGCGGAATTATCTAAGTCGCAATACCAGTGTATGATTGTTAGCGATGGCGATTATATGTCCGGTGGGGTGAAAGAACCGGCATAAACAACAGATAAGAGTTGACATTCGTAACGGCTCAAAGTTGGCAAATAAGTTAATATTGACATTATATTGAGCCAAGAAAACAACAGAACGCCGCCGTTGCAAAACTATAATGGCGGCGTTCTGTTTTTTGAAGGGAGTATCAGGACGGTGGTATCTACCTCCTCCGGTCATGCGGGGTGATTGTATGAAAATTACAAAACAAGATATTGTTGATACTTCCATAGATTTATTTGCCAAACACGGTGTGCAAAATGTTTCTATTGAACAAATAGCTAATACAGTAAAAATTGCAAAAAGCAGTATATATCATCGTTTCAAAGGTGGTAAAGATGATATTGTTGACAATATTATAATGATATTTGATGAAATGGTACAATATAACACTCCGAATAAAGCAGAATGTTTAGATATTAACTCTGATGCAAGAAGCGTATTATTTAAGTTGTTTTTTGTAATTAAAGGCAAAGAATCGCAAAAATACAGGAAGATAAACCGTATTTTATTCAGCGACCAACATTATAACGATAGAATCAAGAGCTATATGCTTGAAGATATTTTCAAAAAAAGGGAAAAAAATTTGATATATTGTTTCAATCTGTTAGTACAGCATGAGAAAGTAGAGCCGTTCAACGCAATAGCGGCAGCGCGTATTCTTAATCATTTATATATCGCATATGCGATGGAGGACTCGCACAATAATGAATTTAATCCAAATGAATTGCCTGTTATTCTGACTAACTTACAGAATGACTGTATGCGTATCGTTCAACAGATTATAAACGGAAATTTCCCCAATTGATAAAACCCATATCATACATAGCCGTATAGTCAAGCCTTGCTTATAAGAGCAGGGCTTTTTTATTTCGATATTGTTCGCATTAAGCAATAAAATAATATTTCGTGGGTTACATATTACAACAAGTATTTTATAAATTCCGTGCTAATCTTATAAGGATTGGCATTTATCTCCAATCAAAATTTGCGGGGAAGAAAAGGAGATTTTTACACGGGAAGTTATGAAAAACAAAATACATATACGCGGAATTTTCATTTATCTGCCAAAGCGAAAACCGCGTAAATACAGGAAGCGAGAACATAATAATCCGCCAAAAGGCGTCCGAAAGATGGGAAACCATCTACCGGACGCCTTTTTATTTGTAAAATGTACGCTGCCGTACATTTTTTCCCCGAAAAGCCCGCAGAATCAAGGTTTTCTATTGTTTTTGCCTTTCAAAAAAACGCCCATATATCGTTTCAAAAAAATTTCAATATTGCGGACAAGCCTTGCCTACATAAAACAACAACACCCATACATAAAAAATCGAAAAAAAATAAATAGGCTATATAAAAACAAAGCTAACAGCCGAGTCCAAAATGCCGGAATCCTCAAGGGGATTGCGGCATTTTTTTATTCGACAAAATTGTACGAATTAGTTTTTGTTTCAGCAAATAGCAACGGATTATCTCATTCAAATTTATTGGTTATCCGACAACCGTCCATTTTTTTATATGCCGCGACAGCGGACAAGCCCTGCCTTGACCGTCATCGCTGCCGTTCGCCGCCTGCTCCGTTCGTTTTTGAACCCAATTTCAAAAATCGAACGGAGGAAAAATAATGGAAAGCAAGCAGAGATATATCAACATCAACGGAGAACAAATCGCCGTTAGTGAGGAAGATTACCTAAACTACAAGCGCCCTATTTGGGCAGAACGCAAGCGCCGCGAGCGCGAGATTAGATGCCGTGACATTAAAGGCAACCGTTGCATGAAAGATTGTCGGCTCTGCGATAAACAGCGTGATGGCGGGAACCTTTCGCTGGATAAATTTGCTGAGGACGGATATGAGATTGCCGACTTAATCGACATCACAGAGATTGTCGCTGACAAGATGCTGAAAGAAGCGCTCCGCAAGGCTGTTGCAGAACTGACAGATAATGAACGGAAAATAATTGACGTTGCGTTTCAAGGAAAGTCGGAACGCGACACCGCTACTGAGTTGGGGATTCCACGCAAGACATTCGTGTACAGACGCGACAAAATCGTGGACAAGCTGAGAAAAATTTTATTTGAATAAATTTTTCGCCCAAACGCTTCTTTCTTGTCCTATGTATAGTGAGGGAATTATTTATCTCCCTACACTGCACTTTGAAAAACACCGGCTTCGCGCCGGTCATATTCGGAACATTCGGGTACAATAACTGCCGCGCTGTGCGCCATGACCGCCTGTAACGGGCGTTAGCGCCCCCTGCTCCCCACATATGACAGAGAGCTTGGGTAGACAAAAGGCGCGTCGGTGATAATGGTACTCCCCCTTGAAAGCAGGGGCCGGACAGCGCGGAGGCGCGAACCGGGGAAGCGTCGTGCGGGTTGGGATAGACTCGTGGGAGCTTCCGTGTTGTAACAAGCGTCAACAAGTTGCCGCAGGTTACAAGCCCAATGTTTCCCCCGCGTCCGGGTAATGAGGTAAATAGGACGCAATACAAAGCAGATTAGATTTTTTCTATCCGTCAGTTCTTGACGGTTCTGCTACTGCGGCGAGGTTCATACAGGATTCCGACAATTAACAAATAACAAACAGTCCATGATGATAACCTCGCCGTACCACAGAGCCGTTAAGGAGTGCGAAAGGACACCCTATAATGATAAACATTAAACGTGAAATATCACGAAACATTCCGAGTGATGTGCCGCGGCACTTCTTTAACGGCGGTACACCAATACTCACAGCCTACGGCTGCGCCCTTTTAGAGCGTGACACAGGCAAGACTTACATCTATACGGCGGTTAATCTCACAAGCGGCAAGACCGAAGTGGTAAGCCGCCGCACAAATCCGCTGACTACCTCCGGCGTTGAAACGATGGTCGAGAGGTTGCGGAAATCGAGCGTCGCGGGCACGGGACGGCTCGAAGCCGACAGATTGTTCGGAGAGAAGATTGCCCTTGCGAAATGCCGTGAAATGCTGATTACCTTGTTTAAGGAAATCTTACCTTTGCACGGCTACGCTGTACGAACGGAGCAAATCGCCCTCGCCGAACACATCTTGGACGCTATTCAGCATCGTTCCCTATCTCTTGCCGAAGCGGAAGTCGGAACAGGCAAAACACTCGCCTATCTCGTTCCAGCCGTACTCGCCAAGCGCGGTCGGCTCAACGGACATTGGAATATGAGCTTTTACACCGGAACACCATATGTTGAAATGGCGCATATGCCGATTGTGGTTGCCACATCAAGTATCGCACTCCAAAAAGCAATCGTAACGGACTACATACCCGAACTTTCTGACATTATGATGGCGCACGGCATTATCAAAACACCGCTAACCGCTGTTATCCGCAAAGGGCGCGAACATTATATATGCGAGCATAATCTGCGGGCGCACGTCTTGTTCGAGTATAACCCTAAGATGAAAAAAATCCTCGACGGACTGCTAAAACCGGGAGCGTCTATTGACATAGCCGAAATTGACGGCTTGACACCTCATGTCAAGCGTAAAATCTCTGTGCCGACTCGATGTTATGATAACTGCCCGCACAGCGATAACTGTGCATATCTGCGTTTCCGTACACAGGCACAGTCGGCGATGATTGATATTCAAGTCTGCAATCACAACTATTTACTCGCTGACACTCTGCGGCGCACCGACGAGCAGCGCCCGCTCATTCCGAACTATCAAAGCATTATCATCGACGAAGCGCATAAATTTCTTTCTGCGGCGCGGAGTATGTACGGCGTGGAGCTATCAAGTCTAACTCTGCCGGAGGTAAAGAGCGGAATAAATGACCTCAACTTCAAAAATGAAGAGGCGGAAAGGTTCTCACGAAAAATGGCAAAGAAACTCTTTGACGAGGGCAACCGCCTTTTTCGTGGACTGACCTCACAGGCAGAGGATAACGGCACAGGAGAAGAAAGCGACCGCTTCACCGCCGACATCGACTCTGATACAGCGAGGCATTTAAGGAGTATACGTAACATATCGGACAGTTTGATTGAAATACTATCCTCGGAGCCTGTTGTGGGTAATGGCGCAGGGCGTAAATCACAACTCGTTTGGGAGTTAAAGCAAATCAACGAGCAGACCGCTGCGCTTGCTCGAAACAGTGAGTTAATCTGTTGGCTTGAAGCAGACAAAGACGAGAGTCGCCTGTGTGCCATACCAAAAGACCTCGACAAGCGGCTCTATAACGACATTTGGAGTAAAGGCATACCGACGATTTTTACGTCCGGCACTCTTTCATCAAACGCAGGAGCGTCCTGTGCGAGCGATTTCTCACATATCAAGAGGACACTTGGGCTTGAACGTGTGGGTATACGGTTGACCGAAACGAGCAAGCCGTCGCCGTTCGACTACCGTGAGAACGCTTTACTGTATATCAGCGAAAACATACCTTTTCCCAATCAACGTGATAAGGCATATATAACCGCCGTCGCAGACGAAACGGAAAAGCTCATATTCGCGGCACACGGACACGCCGCCGTGCTGTTCACAAGCTATAAGGCTATGGATATGGTGTGGGAACAGCTTAAACGGCGCGGCTTACCGTTCCCTATGTTCCGCTTAGATAAAGGCGGTATTAAGGAAATCGAACGATTCAAGCGGAGCGGTAACGGCGTGTTGTTCGCGTCCGGCGCGTTGTGGGAGGGAATCGACATTCCCGGCGACGCGCTGAGCCTGCTCATTATTGTGAAGCTGCCGTTTGCGGTTCCTGACCCCATCGGCGAGTATGAGCAGACTTTGTATAAAGATATGGCAGAGTATAAGCGGCGCGTTATCGTGCCGGAAATGCTTATCAAACTGAAACAGGGCTTTGGGCGGCTCATACGCACGGAAAAGGACACAGGAGCAATCGCAATACTCGACAGCCGTGTCAACAGTCGCGGTATATACCGCGAGCGTGTGTTAAATGCCTTGCCCGACTGCTATGTAATAAACGAAATCTCCGATATAGAAAACTTTTTGCGGTTAGTAAAACCGCTTGAATACTACATTTAACCAATCACGCAGCACCTTTTATCAACTTGATAAAAGGTGCTGTATTTTCTGCGGAAATATTGCAACGCTTGATTTTATGATGATTGAACCATTTGAGCCGAATATCCTTAGAGCTGCCTTGAATATTTTCGGCGCGGCTTATGAGTACAAGATTCAAAATATGGCATTTTAGACAAGCAAGCGACCATAAACTGTATTAACAACTATTATTTTTCATTGCTACACCCCCGACCTTTTTTCAACTTGAAAAAAGGTCGGGCTGTCTAAGGAGGTAAACCCTATGGATATAAGCATACCAACCGACGAATTAGTGGACATTCGCGACGTTCATGTGGACGCAAGCCTGCCAAAACTGGAGCGTATCGTCGAATATATACGACAAATTAAAAATCCCTACCACTTCAAATGCGGGGAGTTCGTTGTCAGCGTGAAGTACGCCAAGAACGGCGTGAGCTTGGAGGATTGCCTTGAACGAATTGTCGAATAGCGCGGCAACATTGTATTTTCACGGAAAACAAGTAAGATAGTTCTCGGAAAAGGATTTACGGCAATACCCGCCGCCCTTATTTACGGGAACGATAAATAAGGAGTGGCATTATGCAGACAATCAAATATAAAGCAATCATATACATCAGGCTTTCGAGCGCCGACGATAAACAAGGCGAGTCGGATAGCGTGGTGAATCAGCGAAAACTCATCAACGAGTGGCTTAAAAATCACCCGGAGATTGAGGTTGTAGCTGAAAAAGTGGACGATGGCTGGTCGGGTATTCTGTTTGACCGCCCCGCGTTCAAAGAAATGATGGAGGAAATCGAAGCGGGGCGCGTGAATTGTTGCGTCTGCAAGGATTTGTCGCGCCTTGGCCGCGAGTACATTGAAACAGGACGTTATTTGCGTCGCATATTCCCCGCCTACGGCGTTCGATTCGTTGCGATAAACGACAACATTGATACGCTTAACGACAGCGGCGACGACCTTACGGTCAGTTTGAAAAGTATTATAAACGACGCTTATTGTCGTGACATTTCAATCAAGACCCGTTCCGCGTTAAACGTCAAACGGGCAAGCGGCGATTACGTCGGCGCGTGTTGTGTCTATGGGTACAGGAAGTCGGAAGAAAACAAAAACAAACTTGAACTCGATGAGTACGCTTCCAAAATCGTCCGCGACATCTTCACGATGAAGCTCGGCGGTTACAGTGCGGCTCGAATAGCGGACAGCTTGAACGCTCTCGGAGTCCTTTCGCCATACCGGTATAAAAAGGATAGGGGGCTTCCGCACCCGAAGAAAAACTACTGCGACAAGGACGATGCTAAGTGGTCGCCCCATACGGTTATCCGCATTTTGCAGAACGAAATCTATACGGGAACGCTCATACAGGGCAAAATCGGAACGCCGAATTACAAACTGAAAGATTTACAGCGCAAGCCCGAAGCGGAATGGCATAGGCAGGAAAACGCCCACGAAGCCATTGTTTCAAAGGCAAACTTCGAGCTTGTTCAGCGTCTTATGCGGCTTGATACCCGTACTTCGCCGACCGACGATAAGGTGTATGTGTTCTCCGGCTTGTTGATTTGCGGCTGTTGCGGCAACCGTATGATACGCAAGTCTGCGCCGGGTAACGGCAAACGCTACTACAACTATTGGTGTCCTACGACGAAAAAAGGCGGCTGTGCTCGTTCCGTAATGATGAAAGAGGACGATTTGTTGTCTTGCGTCCTCGACAGCGTAAAGGCGCATATCGGCAATGTAGCATCGCTTGAAACGCTTATCGCCAACCTTAACGCTGAAAAAGTCGGGGGTGAAATTGCCGACAAGCTGACGGAGCAAGTCAGCGAAAACGAGCGGCGGCTTGAAAAAATCCGAGAGTTCAAAGCCGGGTTGTACGAGAATATGGTGAGCGGCAACCTTTCCAAAGAGGAACACAAAGCTCTTAAAGCCAAGTACACCGCAGACGCGGACGTTCTCATTGCCGCCAACGAGCGGCTCCGTCGAGAAATCGACGAAGCGTTATCCTGTAAGCATGAGCGGCTCGCGTGGATGGAGCATTTCAAACAATTTGCCAACCTTGACGCGATTGACCGCAAGACCGTGGCGATTCTGATTAAGTGTATTAGAATCATCGGTAAGCGCGAAATTGAGATTGAGTTCAATTACCATGCGGAATACGAAGCCGCGTTTGCGCTTTTGGCAAAGGAGGTTTCGTAATGGCACGAAAGAGTCGTAAAAACATTGATGAGGCAGCCGCCCCTACACTCACCGCCGCAAAAAAGTGGAACGTGGGCGCTTATGTGCGGCTGTCTGCTATTGACCGCAAACAAAAAGGCGAGTCCATTGAAAACCAACAGGCGATAATCGGCGCGTTTGTCGCGGGACGTTCGGATATGATACTGCGTGAGGTCTATATCGACAACGGAATCACCGGGCAGACTTTTGAAAGAGCGGGTTTTCAATGTATGCTTACCGACATGGAGAGCGGAAAAATTGATTGCTGTGTCAGCAAGGATTTGTCGCGCCTCGGCCGTAATGCCATAGACACGGGTTATTATATTGAAAAATATTTTCCTACACACGGCATACGCTACATTGCCATAAACGACAATTATGATTCAAACGACGGAAACAGCGGCGGTATTATGGTAAGTCTTAAAAATATGGTGAACGAAACCTACGCGCTTGAAGTTGGACGTAAGATTCGCGCAACCAAACAAATGAATATCCGCAATGGCGGTTTTGTCGGCTCGATTGTTCCTTATGGCTATTTCAAAAGCAAAGAGGACAAACACAAGCTAATTCCCGACCCCGAAGCAGGCGCGATTGTACACCGTATATTCGAGATGTACGCTGACGGGCAAGGCGTTACACAGATAACCGAATGGCTCGCCGCAAATGGAATCTTACCGCCGCGCCGCTATCTTTTCTCAAAGGGAGTTATAAGCGAAAAGCTGATTGGCAAGCATACCCTTTGGAACAAAGGCGTGATTTACGGCATACTCAACAACCGCATATACACAGGCGATATGGTACAGCACAAAGGTTCCACCCGCGAACACGTTCAACGCAGACTGCCTGAATCGGAGTGGATAATCACGCCGAATACCCACGAGGGCATTATCAGCCGTGAAATGTTCGACAGGGTTCAGCGTATACGCCTAAAAAATCAACAGAAACCGCGAACGAAACATGAGAACAATAACATTTTTCTCCGAAAGTTATTTTGCGGTCATTGCGGCTACACAATGACGCGGCAGCGTAATTCGGTGAACACGACGGTTTTCAAATGTAACTCACGCCAGTCTTACGGTAAAACTGCCTGCGTACCCGTGAGTATCAGCGAAAATGCGCTAAAAGCAGAAATCCTTGAACTTCTCAGCAAGCAAGCGGCGGTGTTTGCAGATAAGAGAGAACGGCAAGTTTCAACCGTGGGCGACTGCGCCCAAGCGGAGTTGACACAAACCCGACAGGAACTTGACCGTGTGGGTGGTTTTCTGAAAGGTTTATATGAAAGTCTTGTCGAGGGCGACATCACGAACGCCGAATATACCGATATGAAGCGAAACTACGAAAACCGAATCGCCGCGCTGAATGAACGCGAACGGCAATTATACGAAGAAATCCGCGAGCGTTTACTGCGGGAATCCGCGTTGAAAAAGGCAAGCGATAACCTTAATAACATCAGCGTTATCGGCGACCTAACTGCCGAAACGATTGACGCTCTGATTGAAAAAATCCTCATTTTCGAGGACAAGCGTATTGAGGTTACGTTTAAGTTTGCTGATAAAACCGAAGAAACGGAGGGCGCAGCTAATGAGTAAGTACATAATAGCAAAGTACATTCGCCTTTCCGTTGACGACGGTATAACCGAAAGTATGAGCATACCGCACCAACGGCTTATGCTCGACAATCACATTGACGACCTCGACATTCCGAACGCCGAAATCTTAGAGTTTGTGGACAACGGACACAGCGGCACAAATATGGAGCGCCCGGAAGTCCAAAAGTTGATTGATCTCGTGCGCTCCGGCGGTGTGAATTGCGTCTGCGTCAAGGATTTTTCGAGGTTTTCGCGTAACGCGATGGACAGCGGCTATTTCATTGAGCAAGTGTTCCCGCTGTATGGCGTTCGGTTTATCTCCGTGAGCGATTGTTTCGATTCTGACGATTACAAAAATGATACGGGCGGGATTGATGTTGCCTTCAAGTTCTTAATGCACGAGTATTACAGCAAAGACCTCTCAAACAAGGTGAAATCCGCTATGCGCGTTAAAATGCGGAACGGTGAGTATTTTAGCAAGCGGACGATTTACGGTTACGAGCGAACCGACGAGAAAAAACTGATTACAAGCGAACCCGCCGCTTCTGTTGTACGCCGGATATTCGCGCTTGCTTTGAGCGGAAAGAGTACGGCGGCAATCCGCGACATTCTCGCGTCGGAGCGCATACCTACGCCGAGTCAGTACATCGCCTCGCAGTTAAAAATGAAAACTTGGCAAAGTGATATATGGACGGCGCGTATGGTGCTTTCGATATTAAAAAATGTGCAGTACATAGGTTGTTATGTATCGGGCAAACAGATACAAAAAGCGGTCGGCTCTCACAGCGCAGTTTGGGTTGATGAGTGCGAGTGGATTATGATTCCCGACAGCCATACGCCGATAGTGAGTAAGGAAGTATTCGCGGCGGTGCAAAAGATTATGGCTATGCGGTTGAAAGGCGTAACTTCAACAAAGCCCGTCCGCAATGTTATATGCGAAGATGAAAACCGCATTAAATGCGCGGGAATGTTAAGCGGAGAGCGGCTTCCCAACAACGTGATTTACGGTTACGCAAAAACGCTTGATGGCAGTTTAGAAATCGACGAAGCGGCGGCGTCCGTGATACGAGAGATTTTCGAGTATGCGCGGCAGGGGTTTTCCGCTGACGAAATCAAGGGCAAAATGACCGCCGCGAAATATCCCGTACCGAGCGAACATATCAAACTCGCGAAAGGGCAGAACATTACGTTGACGTGCCAATGGACAAACAAATGCGTCCGCAATCTTCTGAAAAACATACAGTACACAGGTGCTTATGTGTCGGGTAAAATCCTCAAAGATTACGAAACCGGCAAGAAATATCACACCGCCGAAAGTGATTGGGTTATTATCCCCGACAAGTACCCCGCGATTGTAAGTCAAGAACTTTTCGACGAGGTTCAATCCGTAATAAAGGAAAGCCGTCATAAGCGGAGGAATGTGCGGCCACGCGATTATCTTCTGCGCGGCGATATTTTGAAATGCGGTTGTTGCCGTTACGCTTTAAGCTATGACCCCATCGCCGACCCGATTTTCCGTTGCTTTCATACACAAGGCGACCCAAGCGCCGATTGCCACAAAATGAAAGTCAACGTCCGAGAACTGGACGAAGCGGTTATTGCGGTTATCAGAAAACAAGCGGAAGTTGTGTTGAGTAGCAACAATCTTGAAAATCTTCGGCAGAAAAGCGATGCGGAACATCAGGCTTCCGACTACGAAAAATTGATAGAACAATGCAACGAACGGCGGCAGGGGTTATATGAACGGTTTGTCCTCCGAGAAATCGAACGTGCCGAATATCTCACACTCAAAGATGAGTGTTCCGCTGAAATTGACAGGTTGAACAGGAAAGTCGCGGAGTTGAAAGCGGAAGCTAAATCGAAAACCATTGAACCGTCTACTTTGGTACTCGCGAAACGAGTAATCGGCGATATGATACCGCTTAAAGAAGTCGTAGACGCGCTCGTTGATAAAGTCTATGTTTTCCCCGACAAGCGGATTGAGATTGTATGGAAGATTGGTGATTTTACGGCGATAGGATAAAATGAACGGGCAGAGGAAAAATCTTCTGCCCGATTTCGTGTCTGGTGCTTTGCACAGTACAACAGCATTTAGTGGATGTTGTATTGTGTAAAACACAGAATCGAAAATATTTTTTATTCTTAACTTGACTTATGCGTCTTTAACGACAATGCAGTTGATGCTGCCTTTTCGTACTTGATTCAGCATATCCTTTACGGCCGGTCTGTCAAAATTTGTACCGGAGTGACCGTCATCAACGAAATACAAGAGTTTGCCTTTCGATAAATCAGGGTGTTTCATTACAAAA